>JAEEGL017373719.1_pt1 | contig 18457 bp, 21 predicted proteins | sample 9134231 | NCBI WGS metagenome assembly JAEEGL01 (sample SAMN16246548, study PRJNA631951) | gut metagenome | biome: gut microbiome; feature: rumen; material: fiber-attached | host: Bos | place: Iran: Karaj | collected 2018-10 | reverse complement strand
CATTGGAATAGCGTCGTCCGCAGTCTCGTAGAGCAGACACCTTCCCGTCAGTCCCTCCAGCTGCTCATTAATCCACACCGGCAGAATCTTGCCGGCTTCCGCATCCGCTGTTTGGATATTGGTGCCGACAATCAGCGCATTGGCGATAAGGACAGATGTAAGAATGCCAATTGATATCCTAAGATACCGGATAAAATTGTATCGTCCGTAATAAGTACTTCTTCCCATATCTCCGGTCTCCTGTTTCAAAAAATAATTTTTCACCATCGACTTGAGATAGGGATATTATATTCTGTAAAAGTTAACAAACTTGCAACTGAGCCTAAAATCTATCGATATTTCATTAAATTAAAAATAAATACATCGGAAAAAATGATGAAAAGCTATAACATTTTTTTGACTTAAACGTTATCTTAAAAGCCGGGAATAGGCCTTGATCATCCTTACGTCCACGTCCCTGAAATGATTGCCCTCATTCCACTCAAAGGTACACTTTATACCACGGCTCTGTAGTAGTTCGTGGGCCTCATTAATCCTGTCGGCAACGGTTGCCATCACAGGATTCCGTGCCTTGGCCTCTTTATCTCCAAGACTTAAGTACACGGCCTCTGTCTTAATCTCATGCTCCGCCATGTATTCCACAAATCCCGGAAACCACATGGAAGGAGAAGCTGCTGCCACTGCACTAAAAACATCGGTCTGATATGCGCTCCACAGAGCAAAAAGTCCTGCCAGTGAATAACCGCCTATATAGTAGGTTCTGCCGGTCTCCCTGCAGCTTGCCAGAACCTGTTCAAGGGTATCTTTTGCCCCCTCTCCAAAGTTCTCCTTGCCAAAAACAGCTGGGGCCTTCCATGGAGACAGCTCATCATTCCAGCGTTTAATCTTAAATACACGCATCAGGAAATCCGCCTCTGTCCGCTCCTTAATGCCTGCAACTTCCCTCTCTATTAGGTCCATACTGTGCTCATCGGCCATCTGCACCAGAACTGTCTGCGCTGCAGCATTTCCGTACTCGATCATTTCCAACATAAGACTGTACCTCCGCCCCTATATGGTAGACGTTTTATTAAACTTATTTAATACAGCTTATCTGACAAGACTTTATTCCATTAAAGTATTGTAATTTACATCCACAGCTCCAGCCATTCTCCGATAAGCCCCAGGGTCTTGAATACCCAGGACAGTGTAATAAGGCCGAATCCCACGGTAATGCACACAAGTAATATTCTCACAGACTTCTCAACATAACTCCTGGTCCTCACGGTAATAAGGAGCGTTGCGATGATGCACAGGAAAGTAAGGAGTATCATGACAGCGCTGTAGGTAATTGCTGTATTGCCGGTTACGATGGGGACATAGCTGAGTTTCTCATTGGCAAGACCGATTAACCAGGTGGCGAAGACAATAGTATTAAAGAGTGTTGTTCCTATGCCTGTAGTGTCATCGGCGGAGCGGATATTGTCGATAACGCCGGAAATCTGCTGAAGAGAAATGCCGTTTCTCCATTCCCACACTGACGCAGGATCGGGAAAAGTGCGATCGGCGGTAATGTCCTTTTTGCTGTATTCCTCAAGCACTCTGTCTGCGGTAGCTATGTCGGAACTTCTAAGTGAAACACAGTATGTAAGGATGTTTGCCAGCTTACTGTAGTATCCCTTAAGTTTAGAAGTATCTACGCGAGCAAGAGATGCTGCTGCCCTTTCGTAGTTACCTGCCACAATATCCTCTTTGGCGGCGTTTAGAAGGAGTCTGTCCTCCACACGCTTTTTGGGGTTCCTGACCTTGTCAAGCTGGTTCATGTAGAAATCTGCTCTTTCAGCCGCCCCCAGCTGAGCCACTTTTTTTCTCGTACAGATTTTGACAATTCCTCTGACCCCGATAAATACTTCAAATAATGCGACAAAATAAATATAGAGTTGCTGTAAGTTATCCATCTTAAGTATGCTCCCTACCTAACTTTTTTCATTGTTGCGATTATAGCATACTCACACTGATTTCCATAGCGATCTATCTAATTTGGATAATTCTTATTTCTTATGATTCCTTTTTTTGGATGCCTTATCCGCATACATATTTGAATCCGCCCTCTCGAATACGTCTTGGGCAGTTCTGTCTATACCCAGATCATATACGGCGTAGCCAATTGCTGCAGAAACTCTCTGCCAGGGCTCAAGAGCTGTATTCTCCTCGTGCTCTGACAATAGCTTATTAAATTTCGCCACCAGTGCATCAATATTTTTAAGGTCCCCATTAACCAGGACTATAACAAATTCATCTCCGCCAATCCTGAACACCGGTGAATGCTCAAATACTTCACAGGCTATATCGCATACTGTCTTAATGGCGAGATCTCCTTTATCATGTCCATAGGTATCGTTGATTTCCTTGAGATAATTAAGATCTATCATGGCGATACCATAGGATTTGAGCTTGCCTATAGCGTAAGCCCTTGTAACCTCTTCAATCTCTTTATTGTAGGAGTACTTGTTTCTTACGCCGGTAAGTGCATCACTATTGGCCATTTCGCGGATTACTCTCGACTCTTCACGGGCAGCTCCAAGCTCCTGCCTGGTAGCTTCAAGGCCGCTAAAGTATTTGTTGATATCCGATTCCATTTTCTTCATCGATTCTGTGAGTACACCGATCTCATCCGAAGACTTAATGGTAAGTTTGGCAAAGTCATCACGCACGCCTGATTTGCCGTCAGCCCAGTAATTTTGAGCGGTTTCTGACAGCACTTTTATCGGCTTTACTATGGTACTGTTTAGGATCAGCGTACTTATAAGATAGCTAAGTACATGGATTACGATCGCCACCAATATAAGCGCAACCGTAAGGCTGTTCTGCATCCCCCTTACTTCATTCATGGAGATGTCCGTCGCAGTATAAGCTATTGTCTCATTATTTTCATCTTTTATCGGCCGCATGTTGCTGACCAACCAACCATATTCCTCGGTTTTGGTAATGGTCGGGTTCATTCCGGTTTCCGGATTCTCAGCCAGCATAGCTGCCCATTCATCAGCCCATTCATAGCTGTCAATGCATCCTATTGGACATGGATCCGCATTGTCTGCATCCACAAGATAAATGAAGTCATTCCTGTCTTCGGACAGTTCCGGATATAGGATATAGATGCAGCTCACATTGCTGCCATCCTGCACTACTTTCAGATCGTGCAGGACATCCTTGTACTCTTTGGTATCATATAGCGATTTATATAGGGCCTGATACTCCTCAAATGCCTCAGATCCCCATTCAGAGCTTGTGATCTTAGTACTGCCTCTGTAGATCTCAAGCACCTTATCCCTTAAGATCTTCACCTCATCGGGGTCGACATTTGCGGCCGCAACATAGGACGCACTATCAGCACTTTCCTTAAACATAACATCAGCAAGGCTTCTGACAACAACTGTGCTGACAACAATAAGGAATGCGCCAAGAAGCGCTGTAGTCAAAAATATAAGAAGAGCAAATTTTTTTCTTATCGAATGTTTCATATTCCTATGCCCTCAAAGAAACTTGCTTTCCCAAACTATTCCTATTCTATTTTAATATAAACGCTATTACGTTAACAAATTAAAGGTTTATAAACGAGTGTATTGCATCAGTTCATACTTAAGCTGAGTGCCTTCAGAGATATCTTCGGGCAAAAGAGCACGCGCCACAAGCTTAAGATCATCCGACTCAATATCGGTTCTTCGAAGGTTCGCATAGTCGCCATCGATGCTCTCAACTACGTAATACCAGGTTTCCATATTGTCGGTCTCCTTTCATGTTTCTTGTTTCTCATTTTCAGATATTGTCAAAAACTGCCTCTGCAAGCATCATCTGTTCATGGCCATAGGCACAGAGTTTCACATCGATCTCATAGTCAGGATAAAACACAACAAAATTTTAGAAATTATTTCCGTTCCATCCCCAGTCATCGGAGCCGAAGTAGCGGATGTACATGTGGTCGGGAGCAACTCCGAGGATGTCCCCGTAGATACCTGTCAGCTCTTTGGTCATCTTGCCGTATACGTCGGAAGATGCGTCGCCGTAGATCTTAACTTCTATGAATGCTGTGGGCTGAGAGTCGTCGCCTCTGAAGTACATGGGGATGTCTCCCTCGATGGCCAGCATGAGCCAGTTCTCGCTCTTACCGGGAATGATTGAGATGGCCTTACCAAGGCGTTCCTTGAGCTGTGTCTCTTTTTCTTTGGATACTGTTACGTTGGTTTTGGTTGAAATAAATGGCATGTTCTTCCTCCTTAATATGTGCCGGATTTATTTAAGATATTCTGTGATCTTACTTATCAGTCCTTCATCTGCGGGGAGCCAGTTGACATCACCGATGTCGTCCCGCGTCACCCACTTCGCTGCCTCATGTTCCAAGAGTGACAGATGACCCTTTTGTACTGTTGCCCAGAAGCAGTGCATGTGAAGGTGAAAAGCCTCATAATCATAATCGATGACATCTATCAGGTCATGGACTTCGATGTCCGTGGCAAGCTCCTCTTTGATCTCCCTTACAAGAGCCTGCTGCGGCGTCTCTCCTTCTTCGATCTTACCGCCGGGAAACTCCCAGCCGTCCTTGAAATCGCCGTAGCCGCGCTGGGTGGCGAATACCTTTGTCTTATGTTCATAGTTGTCGCAAATAACTGCTGCGACTACATTTACTGTTTTCATCAGATTTACCTCAGTTTCTTATGCTTCGTATGAATCTCCCCGCATTTTTCCACAACTGTATTTTCCCATGTAGTTATGGAAACATTCCTCAGAACAGGCTTAGCTGCTCGTAGTCACTGCTCCGTGCCAGCTCCGGCATCGGCTTTTTTATCATATCCATTGCTGCAAAAGAGTCATTAAGATACTCCCTGACATTCCTCTTATCTATCATGACAGGCATTCTGTCGTGAACGGGCCGCATCGACGCATTGGCCGCAGTTGTCAGTATCACAAAAGAGTCCTTGTTATCGCTAAGATCATAGAAACCTGCAAGATACATAGGCTTCTTGTCAGACCTTCTGAACGTGAACTTCGTCTTGTCGGGATCCCACTCGTAGAATCCCGCCGCAGGCAGAATACATCTCCTGTTTCGGATACTGTCAGCGAACATTGATTTATCTGCCGCCGACTCAGCTCTGGCATTAATTATGAGCTTTTTATCCTTGGATGCAATCCCCCAGAACAGCTCTGACAAGGCGATGTCAACGTCCCCGCTCTTGCTGCGGATGATCCCCGGCGTTACCATTCCGGGAGTGAAATCGCCCGCTCGGGTACTAAGCATCCCCTTAGGAAGATGCAGCTCTTCCTCGATTTCATATGCAGTTGCCCCGTCAAAAAAGTATCTTCCGCACATATTTTATAATTGCATCTCCGCTTAAGTCTTCGCAAACGTCCATATCCATCTTACAGGAAATACGCCGACATAAGAATACCCATATCGGCATATTTTTCATTTTTTACCGACATGGGTACTTAATCATCTCCTTACCTTCTTGCCTCTTCTCATATAGTCCTCATTGATCTCCTCGTTCCAGCCACTACCTGTGAGGCACTCATCTGCTTCATCCACGCTCTCCGCCATCATTACCGAGCAAACCGCCTTGGATACTCCTGCATACACACCGGCGGTGCCGATCGTATCGCTGACATAATTAACGGCCCTGTCCCTGCGGATTCCATACTTCTGCGCCTCAGCATAGGCATCGATATTGGCGCCGATGAAGATGAACTCCCAGCCGTACTTCTTTTGCTGCTTCCCCACCATCTTCTCGATCTTCTCGCGGGAGTACTTCCTGCTGGCATTCTCCATTCCATCTGTGGTAATGACAACGATGGTCTTTTCAGGTCTGTCCTCCTTGCGGGCGTACTTGTGAACGTTGCCAATGTGATGGATAGCGCCGCCCACTGCGTCAAGAAGCGCTGTGCAGCCTCTTACGTAGTACTGCTTGTCGGTCATCTTCCCAATCTTTTCAATCGGCACTCTGTCGTGAATGACTTCGCACTCATCGTCAAAAAGAACTGTTGACACAACTGCTTTTTCCCCGGTCTTCTTCTGCTTCTCCATCATGGAGTTGAAGCCTCCGATGGTGTCTGACTCAAGGCCGCCCATAGAACCTGACCTGTCCAAAATATAAACGATTTCTGTATATCCTTTACTCATATCATTACCCTACCTTTCGGAATTAATTGTTTAGCTCCCACCTCCGCAGCGCTACGGATACAGTCTCACTAAGCTCGTTTCATTCGCTAAGTTCGACTAGTATGCAGTGAGCTGTCCTTGTTTGTAAGGTAATAATACATTTTGGGCAAAAGAAATAGGTCAACCCGAAGGCGACCTATCACATCAGCCGTTGGATAATGGACTCAGCCCGTAATCGAACAGCACTATATCTATTTTCATAACGCTATATTCCCTGTGCCTTATGAAATACTCAACTATCACATCCGTCTGAGACACCGGCGACAGCGCATATCCCGCAAGCCTGAGGAAATCCACCGCCTCATCCATGTTGAGCTGTAGCCCCACCGCAAGGGCGAGAACCTTTTCCTTGGACGGCTTGACCTGGCCTTTTAGCAGCTTGGAAAAATACTGCTTGGAAATATTTGCCGCAGCATAGACTTCAGAATTCTTGAGGCCTTTCTTGTTGATCAGCTGCTGAAGGTGCTTCTCGAAGGAATCAGTGTACATGCTCTTTAAGGCATCATCGAGAGACATCGCTTTGCCGACAGCAAAGAGCTTAGGTTCCTTAGCTTCATTAGCCTCCTTGGCACCGGGCGAACATAGAGAAGCCAGCATATTGGAGCCATGGATTATACTACCCTTAGGTCTGTTATCCGGCTCATCATAGGCTTCTTCATCATAGATTTCTTCATCTTCAGTTTCTTCATCCTCAGTTTCTTCATCCTCAGTTTCTTCATCCTCAGTTTCTTCATCCTCAAATTCTGCGGCGTCAATTGAGGCTTCAACATATTCTCGATTCCATGGACGTTCTGCTCTGTACTCTTCATCAAGAGTCGCAGCAACATACTCATCGTCAATGAAGCTACGAACCTCTTCTCCCAGTTCCCCGGAGATCCTGACAGACTTCTGCCCGAACACCACCAGGAATATCTCCATCTCATGTTCAGTGAGAAATTCGGTAAAAGAATTTACGGCTATCTCGATTCCAAGCCTCTTCGGAAATCCATAGGTCCCCGTTGCCAATAGAGGAAAAGCAATCGACTTACACCCATGCTCATAGGCCAGAGCCAAAGACTTGTCATAGCAGGCTCTCAAAAGATCCGCCTCGCCATAATCTCCGCCTTCCCACCAGGGCCCGCTGGCATGGATAATATACTTCGCCTTTAAATTAAAAGCAGGTGTTATCCCCACTTTCCCCGGCTCAAGTTGCCCAATCTTAGCCCTCTCCGCAAGAAGCTTCTCCTCGCCTGCTGCCTTGTAAATAGCCGTATCAACACCCGCACCAATCGCTACATTCAGATTCGCAGTATTTACTATGGCATCTGCTTTAACCTTTGTAATATCATTCCTGATAATTTGAAATGGCATAAAACCTCACTCCTTCAATCCTCTCCCACGAGATGCACAATCTCCGCCTCATGGCCAACTGCCGGCAGGAACTTATCAAAGATATCGGAGGTCCTTATCTTAAGGCTCGATGTATTAACGCAGGGGTGGCATCCTATGTACTCGCCCGCCTTGACATCCTCGTCCACAAGAAGGCGCACTCCGTGGCCCTTGTCGTTCATAAGGCCCATTACGCTCACAGCTCCCGGCTCAATGTCCAGGTATTTGAGCATGTCTTTGGCTTCTGCAAAAGAGAGTCTCGCCGAATTAATCTGGCTGGACAACTCCTTGGTCTTGAACTTCTTATCCCCCGGCATGAGCAGCAGGTAAAATGCCGTCTTCTGCCTGTTACACAAAAAGAGATTCTTGCACATCAGAGTCCCCAACGCCACATCAACCGCCTCGCAGGCCTCCATCGTCATGGCAGGCTCATGGTCAACTCTCCCGTATTCTATTCCAAGGTTGTCCAAAAGGTCGTATACTCTCACTTCTCTGGGGAGCCTCCCCTCAGCATTCTCAGGTCTTCCGTTATACAGTTCCATCTTTTTCCCTCTCCCATTCTGCTCTGTATTCATCAGCATTTGCGCAGAACATGCCCTTAAGATAAGGATAGTACTCCTTAGCCGCCACTATCCGAGAGCCCTTCTGCTTGTTGCAGTTTTTGCACAGCGGAAGTAGATTCCTCTCATCGTCTGCTCCGCCTCTGTATTTTGGTACGTAGTGTTCTATCGTCGCTTTTTCCAAGGTGATCCCTCTGCCGCAGCGGGCGCACACTCCATCTGTTTTGCCCAGAACAATACGTTTGATATTGGCTTTTCTCTGCTTCTGTCCCCTCATACGCACCCCATACGCATTTAATCACATCATTTCTTGTTAAGCCTGTACCCCACAACAGATCCCACAATGCCGCCCAGGATATGGGACAGATTGGATATATCGTCCTGCACGAACAGTCCGTCGTAGACCTGCTGCCCGATGAAGATGATCGCCACCAGAATGAAGGTCAGCGGGATTTCCCCATTCTTGAAACCGGTAAAGGAGGTCAAAAGAATGAACGCGAACACCACACCACTTGCTCCGCACAGCGCCACATTCCTGAACAATATGTAGTTCACAAGTCCCGTAACCACCGCCGTGATAAGGATCACCTCTACTATCCTCTTAGAGCCATATTTTTCTTCCAGCATAGGCCCCAGCAGCAGTATATACGCCGCATTCCCGATATAATGTGCCCATCCGTTGTGGCCCAGCACATGTGTCAGGAACCTTACGTAGGTAAGCGGATCTGTCAGCGCCGAATGATACGTCATGAACAATAGCTTGTTGGTGAATCCTCCTGTGATGAATCCAACCACCATCACTATGAAACTTATGAACATGAATCCCAGCACCACCGGAGAATTTAATGTGATCTTGAATTTTTTCATTTTATGCCCTTCCTCTCTTTCGCCCTTTTTATCAGCTTAAGCGCCTCATCGAATGCCCCCGGAAGGTAGTCACCATGCCACTCCTTGCCGGCCTTTTCCTCCTTCTTGATCTCGGCCCAGGCTTCGTGCATCTCTTCCTCGTTAGCATAGGTCACACCGCTGAACACATGTGGGTGCCTTCGAACCATTTTATCCGATATGCCCCGAACCACGTCATCAAAGGTAAAAAGACCTTCCTCCTCCGCCATCACCGCATGAAACATTATCTGCAGCAGAAGGTCCCCCAGCTCCTCCTTGAGATTCTCCGAGTCCCTCGTCTCATTCAGGATATTTATCCCGCATACCACCTCCGCAGCTTCCTCAATGACCGAAGCCTTGAGGCTCTCATGAGTCTGGGCCCTGTCCCAGGGGCAGCCGTGCTCGCTTCTAAGGGTTTCTACTATTTCTTTTAATCTGTCTATCTCTGCCATTTGACGACACCACTTTCCTTCTAATGCGTACATGAATCCGCATTATCGTAATTTTAATATCAATTATCATATTACCCAAAAATTGCCACTATAATATCAATTTCGAGTAATCAGTACGCATATTGATATTATGGTAGCAATTTCATAAGAATCAGCAATACTTCTGAATATACTCACCGAAAAATGGCAGTGTAATCTCTGCTACCCCATAAGACTCTGAACTATCTACCAGCAACCCCTTTTTCTTCAGCGAGGTGCTGTTTACCTGATAGCTCCCCTTGCCATCCAGCTCCTTAAGAACTTCTTTTCTCTTCTTGGGGCCTGATGAAACTATCCTGAGGATTTCACGTTCTCCCTCAGGAAGTTCTTTCCATATCTTTTCATAACATTGAGAAAACAGCTCACTCTTTGCCTGCTTTATTACATATTCTTCACCCTTATCCCTATGTTCGAAATAAGCACTTCCAAACACCTGATATGCATAGGCAAAGCCTTTAGTCATCTTAGCAAAAGAAATAGCCTTGTCTTCATCCATCTGAGCCATATCTTCATACTTGATTGCCATTGCAGGCATAGGAAATGGCTCTGTTCTCAATTCTGCCGCTCTCTTAAAAAATGTAAGGTTAGGAACTTCGCCCAGTTCATAAAAATTCTGGTAAACACCGGAGCAAATAAGATAAACAGGCCATGGCGCCGCTATTTCATCCTCTAAAGTATTTCTTATCAGCTTAGCATATACTGAGCAGAATTCTGTCATCGCTTCGGTCTTTGCTATATCATCGACGCCAATCAAAATCTTCTTTTTCGCCTTGACTAATATACCAATAAGTTGCTCAAGACGCACTTCATCATCATAATCCGTTTTTGTATCAACCCCGGCATTGATACCAACAAAGGGTATTGAAACACTCAGATTAGTCTTCTCTGCCAGTAGCGCTTTTTTAACTTCCGGCTCAAGCATAAGGTAAGATATCAATGTACTAATCTGATTTCTTGCGGATGAAACATCATAAACCAGCCATCCATCAGCCTTCATGTCAGCAGTTTTAAAATGTCTAAGAATGTTTCCAAATATAACTGTTTTCCCTGAGCCTCGTATTCCGGTTATCTTATACACGCTCTCAGAGGGCTGTGGATACAAGAAGTTTTCATAGACTTTTTCTTCCAGAGTTGTGGTAATATTCGCATCACCAACTCTTCCGGGTGTATGTGTAAATGGATTTTTCATTCTGTCCTCCAGTACAACTATTTACAGGTCTGATATCATAATACAACTTTTTACACCTCTATACAACTGTGTACAGGTTCACCATTTAAATACAACTATTTACAGGTTTGATTGTATTTAGCGAACATCCAGGTGCTGCCTACTTGCAAAGCCTTCCTTCTTAAGATCCGAATCCAGATAGTCCATGCTCACGGCCACAACCTTGATAAGGTTCATTGGCTGCGGAAGCTTCTTCATTGCCTCCACAGGAATCTTCTTGTGCTCCATGATCTTAAGATACTCTTCGGAAAAAGGCTCAACCATCTCAGCGACGCCCTGTACCTGAAGGCTCTTGAGACTTACGAATCCGCCGTAGGGCTCATATATTGCAATGCCCACATTTTTGTTCTCCTTAAGCCCCTTGAACTTAAGACCGCCTTCGGAAAAGAAGTAGAAATTGCCGTCAACGTAGTTATACTCAATTGGTGTATTCCTCACCATATCTGCAGAAGCTGTGGCCAGAGCACAGGTGTTGTGCCCGGCGATGAAGCTCTCAATTCTTTCTTTTAACGCAGCCTCTTCCATATGAACTGAGTCTTTGTCCTTCTCAAGCCAGTGATTTGCTGCTGATTCGTAGTCCATTTCCCACATTTTTATTGCTCCTCTGTATTAAAATTTAGATGTATGCGATATGTGATTTGATGATCTCAATAGGGTTTAAATGCAGTTTTTTGGCCAAGGCTTCACAACGATACTGCAAATAGGGGAGATTATCTTCCACCTTCTTGAACTTTGGACCAATGATAATTCTTTTAATTACTGCATTCTGCTCGCTGTATACGAGAAGCCTTGGAGTCATTCCGGGGGTATGTATTATTCTTTTGTCATCGTATCCGTCAAAAGAATAGATGATTCGCTTCTCATCTTCGTGGATATAATCTGCGTCTTTGAAGAGGTAGGTTATGCCGTGAATGATATAATCGAAGCAGCTTCTGTAACGCCTTTCAAGCTTAGATAATTCATTTTCGCTTTTGCTTGGATGCTCCTGCTTTGGTTGTGATTTTTCTTCCAGCCAATTCAGAATGGATTCTATATATTCTTTCATTTCAGCAGAGCCTGCAGAATCATATCCTGAAATATTATTAAACACATATTTGTCATCGGCAGCTTTTTTCATGTAGCATATGTTATACAGTTTGTAGTTACCGGAGTCCAATATTCTGTCTGTATCGAGTTCTACGCAAACACCTTCTGCAGAATTACCATAGGTTTCCCACATGGGCAGATCATCAATTCTTGTGGTAAAGCTCTTTAAGAATACATAAGGATAAGATAAGCTATCGCTTGACTTCTTATTGTCATAAATGCGGCTTTTTAAGACTTTTCCCTCGTTAGGATCGTTCATATGACCTATATGCATGACGGAGTACTTTCCGGCATATTTGTTTTCAGGCAAAGAAAGGTCTGCTGATTTGGGCAAGATATAGCCCAGAGTATCAAATGTCGTGTAGTACGCAAGATTCTTGGGAAGTTTACGTACCCGCAGGATTTCCTTGATCACTTCAACCCTGCCAATGGTAAGTAGCAATTCCCTTAGGTACGCGATATTGTTTTCATTCTCATTCTTCTCTGCCTCTTCTACCGTTTCTTCACCATTTTCCTTCGGAACAAACCCACTTAAAGCCCTGATATAGTTTGAAAAGAATGGCATTTTGTCATAATAAGTCAAAGCATTCTCAAATATCTCGTCAGGTACCTTAGAAACATCCATATTCGATAAAAGATACAGTCCGAAAGGAAGTGCATGGTCAATGATGATATAGGTAATCCAGACAAAGGCTCGCACTGTTCCACATATTTTGTCATTTTCTTCCTTATCATCATCCTGCTTATTATCATCTAATGCATCAATCAGGTTCTTCGCGCTCCAAAAACATTTTGTTGCCTGCTCCCAAGCATCATGCATGAGCTTCTCGTCGCAACAGTCCTTCTTTATCAATTCCCTGTATGGTTTAATGAAAGAATAAACTATGTTATAAACATCCGGGTCTAAATTGTTCTCAATAATAGCTAAATCATCTTCCAGCTTATATGTGGAATTAACGTTGTATAATACCCTTCGTAAAGCATCTACTGTCTTGCAAGGTTTTACCAGATTTTCCTCAAACTCATCTTCATATTGATCCCTGACACTATCCAATCTTAGTTCTTCAAATGCATCAACCCCAATGCGATAGTATTTCTCCGCATTATTCAGATCACCATGATGAAAAAGGTACAAATCCCCCACATCACTGAATATATATGAAATATCTGCAATTGAACCACATAATCCTATATTTTCTTTTATGAACTCCTGCTCTCTATTAACGGTTCTTAGGATAAAATCGTCTACTGAAGTACGTTTGAGTGCTGTCAAATTAGCCAACAGTTTTGACAAATACTCCAAGGATTTATTTATCATAATATTAGCTTTGTCTTGAGCCTGTACATACCCCAGAAACTCATCAAGAATAAACATATTATCAAAGATACGGTCAACATCGCCTTCTAACGTAGCTATTTCCTTACCGGCATCCTCTTCATGCAAAATCAACACTTTATGGATAAGCCTGTAATACATCTTGTTCACATGAGAAAGGCAATCTTTAATACGGTTAAAAATAATGTCAAGACTTTCATCAGAAGCATCTTGCTTTTTCGTATAATTCCAGCTTTTCTCATAATCATCGCTGATGCCTGGGCTAACCCCATCTATACCACTTAAGTCATGGTATATACGATCCTTTTCCGGCTCTATCCTAATATCCTCCCTAAAAATATCCAAACTGATATCCATACTCATACCTTTCCTCCAGTCCCCTTTATACTCTTTTCCCATATATAGTCCCGCTCCGTGTGAACCGATACACAATTTGTTAATTTAATAGTCTAAGCTATCTTCATTTAACAGAAAATCAAACACACTCATAATCGTTATACCTTGCTCATTTCTCCAAATCTTTGCATTCCCGGATACAATGATTATTTTCTTAAAAGAATCAGATATCTTAACGAGCGAAGCCTGCTCCTGATCCATCTTCTCTTTATCAGGCAAAGCAAATGCAGATTGTATATAGTATCGTTTGCTTCCCTGATTGACCACAAAATCTACTTCCAGTTGTTTTTTAGTCCTTTTTCCATTCTCATCCACTCTGATTTCCACGACACCAACGTCAACATTATAGCCACGATAGATGAGCTCATTGTAGATTATGTTTTCCATTATATGCGTCTCTTCATACTGTCTGAAATTCAGAAAGGCATTTCTTAAGCCTATATCAGTATAATAGTACTTAGACGGCGTACTAATATACTTTCTTCCCTTAATATCGTAGCGTTCAGCCTTCTGGACCATAAAGCTTTCCTGGAGATACTTTAAGTAATTGGCTATAGTAGGCATAGATATTCCCTTACGCCCACTACTGATAAACGTATCAGAAACCTTCTGCGGATTAGTAAGAGAACCAATTGCCGAAGCCAGCAATTTCACCAGTTCTTCCAAACCGCTTCCATCAGGGATATCATATCTATCACAGATATCACGCAAATATATTTCCTTATTTAATCGATCCAGATAAACTGCCTTAGACTGATCATCAGGTTCCGCCAGTACATGAGGAAGTCCACCATAGTACACATAATCCTGCCATGCATCATACTTATCTTTTCCGGACGCCGGCAGATATTCAGAAAACGATAACGGTGCAACATGGATCTCATCTCCTCTTCCACGGAACTCAGTCATTATATCTGATGAAAGAAATTTGGAGTTGCTTCCGGTAACGTAAACATCTACGTTCTTTTTTCTGAGGAGGCCATTCAATACCCCGTATAGTCTTATAGGAATGTCAGGGTTCTTCATTTCCTCTTTCGTTATTGCATACTGAGCCTCATCTATGAAAACATAATAGTTTTGATTACTGTCAATCAGTCTGCTCTTTATGTAATCATTCAGTTTATGAGGGTCAGTAAATTCCTCATATTCTTCGTCGTCTAATGGAACGGCGATTATATTTTCCTTTGGTACCCCCTGTTCAATGAGATAATTATAAAATATCTCAAATAAGAGATAAGATTTACCGCACCTTCTTATTCCGGTAATGACCTTAATAAGTCCATTATTCATATGGCTGATCAGCTTATTTAAATATCGCCTTCTATCAATTACCATAAAAATGCCTCACTTTAGATTTTGGGTATATTTACCTTTTTTCTAAAGTATAACGCTGTGTAGGTCTATTATCAATCCCGATTTTAGATTTTGGGTACATATACCCAAAATCTAAAATGTATTATCACATATTCAGAATCTCCAACAGCTCCGGTGTCAGGTACTTTTTAAGAAGACCCTCGCCGTCCACACTTCCGAAGCCGCCGTAGAACTCTTCCGCAACGCCCCCTGCAATTGCTCCGAAGGTGTCAGAATCACACTCCAGTGAAAAAACATTTCGGATGAAGCTCTCGTAGTCGCTACTTTCGTAAAAGCATCTCATGGCCGCGGGAACCGAGCCCTGGCAGCTCTCGTTCCACTTGTAGCGAGGCCTAATCTCATCGAGGCTGTAAGCAATACTGTACTCGTATTCAACCTTCGGATACTGCTCCAATACATAGTCATAGATATCCTGCTTGCTCTTACCATGTCGTGCCATCCAGATGCATGTGGCTGTAACCACGGCTCCCTTGATCCCCTCAGGGTGATTGTGGGAAACAGCGGCTGTAGCCTCAGCCATCTTCTGCATTTCTTCGTAGTCCTCGTATAACTCGCCGACAAAAGCCACCCTCATCGCTGAGCCATTGCCCCAGCTGTTATAAGGCTCATGGTTATCTCCGTTTATCCAGCCATAGAACCTTCCGCCGTATCCTGAATGCGGATACTTACGCCCTATATCAACCATAGTCTCGACAAGATCTGCTCCCGTCTTAAGGGCCTTTTTTATCGCCAGAGTCATCACCGTGTCATCTGTAAATCCGATTGCAGCTCCCTCGGTCAGAGGTACATTTTTCCAATCAAGATTACGAGGTCTGTCGAACTCAAACTGTGCTCCAAGTATATCGCCTATTACTGCTCCTTTTACTGCCATAACAATTCCTCCTTATGCGCCTTGCTTGTTTGTTGTTGGGGATATTCTAGCACCCGGGTAGTCAAAAGCGGTCGCCTCACAAGCGACCGCCGGTTAACGTTAGCGTTTTAGATTATATTAAGATTTGAAACCAGCATCGTATCAAGTGAGATACACATAATCAGCTTGGCTCCGGTCATGAAGAGTAGCGCCAGGAATAAGCGGTGGTCGATTTTCTTTAATGATTTTATTATGTTACCGGACATTATACGATTTCCTTAATTTTTTTTATTTTGACTTAATTCATTACTTATCTGCAGCAGTGCCTCCCTAAACGACTCCTTCGTCACCTTCAGCTCTCCCGACCTGCTCCTGGCATCTATTGCAATCGGCATTCCTTCCGTATTCTTGCATTTCTCAACCAAGCTGCTCCAATCTCCCAGATTCTGAACCTTATGGGGACATGCACCAAGGATTAGCGCTGAGAACTTCTCAAGCTTGCTGCTCCTTCCGGCGAAGCTGACTATCTTTTCATAGTCTACTTCATACTCGAAGTCATCTTTCCTGAAGCCATATAGCTTGGCTATGCCGTTCATTGTTTTAACATCAAGGGCGGTTGCGCCTAATACAAGGATCTTGCCTCTGCGACCGAGGAGATCGTGGCCGTCTTTGATTTCTTTGGGTGCTTCAGTTTCGGTGTTGTGCTCTGCGTTGAAGTGTCTGATGTCAACAAGAGCCTGCTCCAGGTCCTTATTTTTTTGCTCAAGTTCCCGAAGTTTGGCCTTGTCCTCATTGGACTTCTTTAATTCTGCAAGAAGCTCGTTGATGTAATCCTGCATGTCGTCTATGGTATCAAGAAGAAGGCCGATAGTTATCTCTTTTTCCCTAAAAGACATATCTATGGCAGGCTTCTGATCTTCCTTGGGGGCTTCTGTTTCCTTGACTGCATCAGCCGTTTCATCCACCGGATCCTCGAACTGTACCCCAAGGCCGTTAATAAGCCTTTCGAAATCAGAGCTGCTAGCCTCTCCGTTGCATATCATAACAAGATACTCTTGCTCATTATCTATATGGCGATGGTCTCTTTCGGCCACTTTGTTCTGATACTTGCTCTTAAGGTTATTCAGGTTACGGGATATATCTTTGGCATTCTTGGGGAAATAGCTCTTGATACCTCTTGCAAGAATGTCCATTGTTCCGAAATAGTGACCTGAATATCCGCCATAATTATCACTTAGCAGGGATATCATTATAGGATTACCGTACCCGTCTACAAAGCCGCTGTCGAGCCAGAGGTACACCGTGTCTCGGTCCGGCTGCATTTTGCCGGTGCCTTTTTTGTCGATGTAGAATTTGGTAGATTTCTCTTTGGTTATGAATTTCCTTATGGTTTCTGCGTCGGTGAGCGTTTGGCCGCTCAATTCCCTGATTCCGTCTATTACGCTGTAAATGTCATCTATGACAATGCCTTTTTCAATAATGAATTCCTTCATAGGCAGATCTCTCCGTGGTTATAGTATGACACAGGGACGGTTCTTTTGTCAGAACCGTCCCCCGTGTAAAACTTTTCCGTTCATTAAATCGCCTACTCTCTTGTGCAGATTGCCCTTTTTAATAGTGAGTTTATAGGCTACTCGATACATCAGTTTTATGATAGCACTGAGGGATAGTGCTGACAAGTTGCCGGCTTCGAGCTACTCATCGAGTCTGTCGTATATGTCCAGATACAGGTTCAAGCCAATTACTGCAACTCAAATCATCGGTATTCATCAATATTTTTTAACATTTTAACTTTTATGGTATGAATTAGTTCATGCATTTGTGGAGCAGGTAAAAGACAATTATCCGGATCTTGAAGAACGGAAGCTCGCAGAAATACAAGCGCTGATGGATCATAATAAAACAGCACCTGTAGTATATTATTGCCGCAAAAAATTGGGTCCTAGTGATTTTGCAGATGTAATCTCCAAAAAACTATCCACGGCTAATAAAGAGTCCTATTTGCAAAGTCTCCTGAGTAAGATACCATTTAGTGCTGTTATCACGGCTAATTTTGATGATTTCGCAGAGAAGTATTGTTCAAGAGAGAACGGTGCATACAAAGTTATACTTCCGGATAAGATGTCTGCTCGTTCAGGTAGCAATAATAAGTTTCCGATATACAAAATTCACGGATCCTGTGATGAACCCGATAGCATCCGAATAATGGATAATGAGTTCATAGAGCTTATTGATAATGAGGAATATCGGAGAACCTTGAGTGACCTATTTGTAAACAATACGGTTTTCTTTGTTGGATATAGTTTCAAAGATCCGGATGTTGACTATATATTAAGGTCCTTAAGAACAAGAAATATCGGTAAGAAACACTATGCACTCATGCCAGATGTAAATGAGATAGAAAGAGAATTTTTCTTGGATGCATATAACATTCAGGTTATATCCTACCCCAGTATAGGTAAACATAAGGCAGTTCGACTTTTCCTGGAAAAACTATTAAGCTAATTCCACTAATTAAATGACAAGGGGGGACGGTTTTATACCAAACAGAACCGTCCCCGTGACTGCCCTGACCGGTATTACATTATTTCAGCCTCTGCGCCTGATCATATATCCCCTTCAGCAGAATATCAAACTCATCAAATTTCTCCACCGCTGTCCTTGCTCCCTCTTCGCCCATACTGGACAAAGAT
>JAEEGL017288851.1_pt1 | contig 18457 bp, 12 predicted proteins | sample 9134231 | NCBI WGS metagenome assembly JAEEGL01 (sample SAMN16246548, study PRJNA631951) | gut metagenome | biome: gut microbiome; feature: rumen; material: fiber-attached | host: Bos | place: Iran: Karaj | collected 2018-10 | reverse complement strand
GAATCGTTTGGCATTTTGGCCATGGGCTCCATTCGAAGAAAAGATTTAGCGGCCGCTATGAAGTAATTATGTGGTATACAAAGCAAGATGATTACTTCTTTAACTTAGATGCAGTGAGAGTACCCTCAAAGTATCCAGGTAAACGCTTCTTTAAAGGGCCAAATAAGGGGAAACTGTCCGGAAATCCTCTTGGAAAAAACCCAGAAGATGTTTGGGAAATACCGAATGTAAAGAGCAATCATATTGAAAAGACAATTCATCCGTGTCAATTCCCAGTTGCACTCATTGAACGTCTTGTTCTTTCTATGACTGAGCCGGGCGGCTTAGTATTCGATCCGTTTGCAGGCGTAGCTTCTTCGGGAGTCGCGGCCCTGGCAAATGGACGATCCTTCTGGGGTTGTGAAATTGTCCCCGATTATATTAAAGTCGGACAACAACGTTTGGAGGAGTCTCTTCAAGGAACGATTAAATATCGTCCAGCGGACAGACCTCTTTATGATCCAGCTAAGAGCAAATTATCCGAAATCCCTGACGAGTGGAAATAGCTTTGATATGAACGTATTGATCAGTAGCCATAGAAACGGCGAAGACATTGTTTCTGAGTCCCTCATTTCTGATATTCGCGAGGCTTTTTCTAAGATTGAGAAAAAGGTTGAACGATATGAGATAAGTGATATCAGGCAAGATGTTTTAGATGACCTTCAGATTAAAGGATGGTCTGATAAGCTTTTGCTAGCCCGTGGCTCGAATATCAGCATTACTGCAAAAAAAGATGATGTTGGTCTATGTATGCAGACGGGGAATGTCAGTCGCGTTTATGCGGATATGATGAAACTTCAGACCCTCTTTGTAAATGATCGAATCAAGGCAGGCATCATTGTAGTCGCAACTGCAGATTGTGCGAGGCAATATACCTGTAACGCAGCTACGTTTGAAAGACTCGTAAGAGAATTGGATATATTTAGTCAAGTAATAACGATGCCTATTGTAGTAATAGGCTTTTATAATTAGCATAAATGGATACCGTTGCTTTCAACAATTTTGGATTCCCCCTAATCCAGAGAAAGGAAGAAATCGCCAAGAAGATTCAGAATCCTGAATCACATTACACAATGGAGATTATGGGCCGGCGTAAAAGCCTTCCTGTGATATCAGTGCGTATAGAGTTCCCTGTTTACAGGTTAGCAAATGGTAGGACGAGAAGCGCACAGCTGGAATATCTGACTCTTAACAAGGATGTCCCTCGTGATCTTTTTACGGCGGATAATGACTCTTATGATGCCCAAAAGGCGCAACACGAGATACTTAAAGACCTTGTTAGGGATGAGGATTTGTTATCCAGCTTCCAAAGTGGGGAATTGGAGCAGGTGGATCCAATTTTGTGCACAAATACTGGTGTCGTCGTTAATGGCAATAGACGTCTTTGTGCATGGAGGATGCTTTATTATGGTGACAAGACAAGGTATAAAACATTTGAGACGGTTCTTATTGCAGTGTTGCCTGAAATGGATGAAAGGGGCATCCTAGACATAGAAAAGAAACTTCAAATTCTCAAGCCATTGAGGGCGGAGTATCGCTGGCACACTAAGGCTTTAATGGCAGAATTGGACCTTCAAAGCGGGATAAGAGATACAGATGTCGCAAGGTCTTTTGATATGTCCAAGAAAGATCTTATGAAGCTTATTGAGGCGAGACATATCGCGTGTTATTATTTGGAGAAGATCGGTCACCCTAATGAGTGGTCTAGGCTGGATAAGTCTCAATATGCATTTGAATCCATGGTGGTGGGGGGCAAAAAGATTCTCGATCCCAATCAAAAGGAGTTGTTCCAAAAGCTCACTTTTGATCTTATAACCAAAGGATTTGATCCAACTGATGATTCAGCTGGAGATCGTTTGTACAACAAGATCAAAGAGTACGCGGAACATATTGAGGCCATAGCGACTAAGATGGCTCCCAAGATGACTCCTGTAGCAGAGAGTCAGGATTCGCAGACCGAACCACCCTCACAAAACGATGGTAAAAAGGAAAAGCCTGTTGAGACAAAACCGATTGTTCCAGAAAATGAAGATGATGCGGCTCTACTCTCTGGGGGTGAAACAATCACTCCGGATTCAGCGGGTGTAGTTTCTACCGCTATCGACAATGGTGCAAAGATTCAACATGAACAGATTGGGGAGATCATCGAGGCTCAAAAGGCACTAAAGGATGAGAAGAATCACGCCGTTTATCTTACTGGACAGCTATCTAAGGTCGTTGCGATTCTTGATACCGCTATAAGTAGTGGATTGGACGAGAACACGAATACCGAAGGCATTCCAAAACAACTTGACGAAATACAAAAGTGGGTCGATTATCTTAGAAACTGGCTTTCCAATAAGAGATGAGATTATCTATAGATTATGATCCACATTTACGAGTTGCCATTGTTTCTCCGCTAGAGAAAAACGATTGGCACTGGAATGTCATAAGCAGTCTTTTATATGAAAAGACCGTTGGCTTGAGACAGGATGGGGATTCATTCTTAATCCCGATTAATCGTTTCATCGAAATCAGGGGTTTGCTCGCAAATTACGCAGTCAACCACGGAATTAAGCTTCAGTTATCGGAGTCGATCAAGGTTTTCTTAAAACAAGCCAATGAACAATCTTACAACACAGCCATTCATAAGGAATCTTATTCTCCAGAGTATGTCCGTGAAGAGCTGAAAAAGGTTGGTTTTAAAAGAGAGCTCACAGATAATCAGCTGAACAATCTTTGCAAGTTGGGCCCATTACCTGCGGGGGCTACTTTTTCTGTCCCTGGCGCTGGTAAGACAACAGAAGCACTCGCTTACTTCTTTTTGAATGCTAAGCCTGAAGATAAGTTACTTGTCGTTGCACCAAAAAATGCTTTTGGGGCCTGGGATGAACAATTATTCGATTGTTGTAACGATAGCAGCCTATCTTTTGTGCGGTTGCGTGGTGGAGAGTTAGCTATACGGCAAGCGCTGAGAAATAATCCACGGTTCTCCATTATTACATACCAACAATACCCTCGTGTCTCTGAACTCATTAATGATTTCCTGGACAGGAATGAGGTCTTTATGTTCCTTGATGAAAGTCATAGGATAAAAAGTGGAACAGGTGGTATTTGTGCCGAAGCAATCCTTAGATCTTCATTTCTTCCGAAGAGGAAGTTAGTCATGAGCGGCACTCCAATGCCTCAGAGTATAAAGGATATACTCCCTCAGTTTTCTTTCTTATACCCAGATAAAGGGATCGACGAGTCTACGGCGATTGATCTCGTTCAACCTATTTACGTTAGGACAACTAGTGGTCAACTCGGCATCCCAGCTGTAGAGCATAGACTGGTAAAATTGCAGATGGGGCCTTTACAAGCTGAGATATATCAATCAATTAAATCCGAAACGAAACGACAGTTAATCCCATTGCTTTCAGATCTTTCAAAGGCATCTCTCAGAGAGATCAATAAGAAGATAATGAAGGTAATGCAGTTTGTCTCAAATCCCGCCCTTCTCGCAAGAGATATTGATTACATCTTTGATCCTCAATTAGGAGATTTGCTGGCAAAAGACATTGGACCAAAGATTGATTATGCTTGTAAAAGGGCGAGAGAACTGGCAAGTGAAGGGAAAAAGGTCATTATCTGGTCGCAATTCGTAGAGAATGTTGAACTCATAGCCGGACGCCTTAAAGATATTGGAGCGGATTTTATTCATGGTGGTGTTGATGCTGGAAACGAGGATGAAGATGATACTAGAGAGTGGAAAATAAAGCAGTTTCATCAGAATCCCAACAAGATGGTTCTGGTGGCGAATCCGGCGGCTGCTTCGGAAGGGATTAGCCTCCATAAGGTATGTCAATATGCTATCTATGTAGATCGTTCATTTAATGCAGCTCACTATCTTCAATCTGAAGATCGCATTCATAGATTAGGGCTCAAAAAAGGCCAGATTCCAATTGTTGAAATCATCGAATGCGAAAATAGCATCGATGAACTTGTGCAGGCAAGATTGGAAAGAAAGGTTGATGTAATGTCCAGAGCCCTGAATGATTATTCTCTAGATATTGGCACCGTACAATACGATGTAGACTACGAACCGGATGAAGATATGATTTCTGAATCCGACCTAGAATACATCCAGCGTTATTTTAATGACGTCTCGCTATGAGAAGCTATATTTCCATAGGGAGGTTGTCGGAAACATTGCTCCTCCTTTCTTCGATTAAGGCCTTTAATTGCAAGACCTTTACTGATGTTGACCATCTAACAGTCTGTTACGGAATCAATAAACGAGCAGCCTATGATTTCGCTCTCCAGTGTGGATGGATTAGCGATAAAGAAGGAGAGATTGAGTTCACAGATCACGGGAGTGATGTGATATCATCATTTAGAGGAACAAGCATTTCACCGAGCCTTTGGAGGCTTGCTTTGTATGATTATATCTCGGTATGCCGTCCTGCTTGGTCAAATATGATTCCTAATGGACGTAAAGAGGCTTACCTCTTTATGACAAATGACGAAAAGAGATGCTTCATTGAAGCCGGTCTTATGGATTCAACTGAAAACGACGTCGTAAACTGGTGGGATCGAGTCGCACTTCTTTTCCGCGGCGAAAAACAAGATACCCTTGAAGACATTGGAAGAGACGGAGAGCGCAAGACTTTAGCATACGAGGAGTATAGGACTAACGCTAAACCTCACTGGGAATCCATTGATAGCAATTGTTCCGGCTTCGATGTCTTGTCCATTAGGGACGAGAATTCAAGTGAATCGATACTTATTGAGGTGAAAAGTTCGCTTAAAAGCGTAGATGAGGCAAAGATGATCATTACCCGGAATGAGTGGGACGTCGCTTCATGTGGGTTTAATAAAGGTCGATACTTTTTCTATCTCTGGATTATTGGCCCCAAAAGTAGATTAGCAATAGTGCCCGCCTCAAGTATAACCGATCATATTCCTAATGACTTGGGCGCTGGACATTGGCAGACTCTCGAAATACCTTTTGCCCTCTTCAAATATGATTTTGTTGAATCGCCATTCTAAGTTGGTCATACTGATAATCTCAGCAGCAGCAATCTTGCCCCAAAATGATGGATGGCCAAGAGATGATATCAAAGACGGAAAGGAAATCAATTACCAATAAATACAACAGTAAATGAGTAAAGGACTTACATATTTTCTTGGTATCCTGACAGGCGTGCTGCTGACGTTAGGATTCTTCGCTGTAAAGAGTTATACTTCTAAGGACAAAACCGATGGCGGTGTAAAAACTGAAGAAAGTGCCAAATTGCCGGACGGAGTGACGATGTTGGATGAGCCCGTTCCGTTCAATGAGGCCAAGAATTTCCAAGTTCTGCAGGTCGTTTTCGAGGACGCCGCACTTGCGCAATCAGAGAAGAAGATGCAGTACACCGGCTCCACCTACTACACCGATCCGGTGGTCCTGATTGTAGCCGACCAGAAAAACACATTCTACGACGATCAAATCGTCAAAGCGCCCAAAGACTGCAAGGTAATACAGGTCGGTACCTACAATTACCAAACCCAGATGGGCTGGAAGACGGTTCCAATCATTCGTTTTGTCAAGGCGCAAGAACGCTAAAAGTGTAGCCTTCCCTATAACTACAACCGTCCTATCATCCCAAATGTCCTGTTCCTCTATGGGACAGGACATTTTTTTGAAAGTGTCCCAAACAGAAACCTCCCCCCGTCAACAAGGCACTGTGTTTTCTACAGGCCTCTGTCCGAGATACTACTTATTTGTTTCAAGGAGCAAGGAATCAAGGAAGGAGTAAAGATCCTCCTCATTATGTCCTTTTAGAGAAAAAGCGGCAATATTTGACTCTTTACATTTTGTCTCGGGAAGATCTTTCATGGGTGTTTCCATGATAAAGAGCGCTTTACACGCAGCTCCGCCATAGTTACTGACCACAGTAGCGAACTTGTCGATATCAGTGGCATTGTGAACAGCTGTCTTGCATTCGACAAAAATAGGTTTGATTTCAGTATTAACAATGATATCAACCTCATTCTTGGGGAAATTTGGTTTAAGAGGGAAAATACAGTTCATTCTAATCTCCTTGACTTTTTTCCAGCCCGATAGGAGTTTAGCGACTTTATATTCGAACCATCCACTATTAAAAAGAAGAGATACGGCATTAGGGGATTCTAACTGGAATGTCTGCGTTTTCCCGTACATTGTAAAAGATATCACGGCCTGATCCGGTTTGGACCACATAATGGTATTGCCGTAGGCGTCTGAAAAAATACCACTGGGTTTGGTGCGCAAAGTATAGGTGTTATTCGCATCAATAGCTGCAGCGAGTTTTAAAAAAGCTGTGGGGTTGAACTGTCTGGCCTTTTCGATTCTCTGTACTGATTCATCATCTTTGTCAGTGTAGCTATCGAGTTTGGTAAAAGAAGTTGAGTTGTTACCATATAAGGAAATAATGGTATCAAGATCAAGACCTTGTAGGTTCGTACAAGAATTACTTGCTATGTTCCACAACGAGTTGTTCTGATTGAACAGGAACAACTGTGTGTCTGGCCTATTACAAAATGACTTATAGAATGCCAAAGCCCAGAACTTGGTTCCTCCGGTAATGTTCAGCGTTAAGTAATCATTATCTGAGATATGCGATTGTAGCGAGTCAATTCCCTTGTATATATCCTCAAGGTTAGAAGGATCCATAGTTCGGATATGAATGTCATCCTTTTCCCCTCGTAAATTGGTCTCGATTGTCTTCGCTTCAGCAATAGAGCCACCAGGTCCATCTGAACAGATAAGGCAAATGGTATCGGGGTTCAAAAATCGAATTACTGAATAAACCGGATAGGTCTCATTTCCGACCAGCGCTATATGAATATGACTCATCTGGATAGTGGGTTATGGTTGGTTGTATTTACAAAGATACGATTATTTCAATTCAACTTCGCTGATATAATGTCACATGCTGCAGATAGTAGAGATTCTTACTATGAGCCAAGGGCTAAGATGCATCAATAGAGAAACTGACAGAATGAACGGTTAATGAAATAACAGGATGTACTTATCGGAGATTGTTTACCATATCGAGCAAGGAATTCATTTCTGGCAAGTCTCTAGTTGGTGAATATACGAGATTTAGAATTTCCGACCCGGGCATAGGTCTTCTTAATTGAGGGATATACTCATCATAGTCAACGTAAAGGACATCGAAATTGTAATCTCGGGCGAAAATAGATGCACTAGCGACCATTGATTTCTTGCCCCCAGTAATATCAATAGCATAATGGGGGGCAGGAAAAAGAATCATTTGCTCTTTTAAAGTATCGTAAATAGAAGAAAAGCTTAGGTCTTTCAATTCCACAAGAGAATAATCGCCATCCATAAACTTAACGAGATACGGATTAATATCCTTCTCAAAATCATCACCCACATTATGATAAAAGATAATATGTTTTTTGGGCTGAAGGACATGTCTGGTAAGGATGATGGGCTCGGGAGAATAACCGAGAATTGAAAACATAACATCCACCTCAGAAAAGGAATCTTTATGCCGTTGAACGAATTGGTCGATAATGTCCCTAAACAAAGTGTCATAATAAAAACTCTTTGCCTCATAGAATTGGCCGCAACCATTCAACCGAATCCATTCTTTTACGTTTGATTGAAACTTTGTCATCGTATTATTCTTTATTTATCTATTTACAAGTGAAACAACGTGATTAAGAACAACAAAGTGCTGATCTTTATCTAACATACACCCAACTTCGAATCCTGTGGTCATACCATGGACCCCGTCAATATTTGCAGTAAAGATAATTCCTTCCTCTTCATTAATAACGCACTTGGAATGATTATTATCGTCGCCGTGGCTTTCACATCCCATCTCTTCGAGCTGTTTTATTGCCATCAGAGAATCATTCAAACTTTGACTTTCACCGTATGAGTTAGAATACAAATACACTTTTACATTCCGTTTCTGTGCATTCTGAATAGCTTTTAAAAAGTCTGGAAGAAGCTCTAGTGACCTGAAGTGCCATGTGACGATGAATACAAAAACCTTTGCTCTGTTAATAATGCTCACTATTGATTCATAGATAGTGGTAACATGGCATTCAGCTAGATTAGTTCGAGCCTTCCGTTTATATGTCTCTGGAGAAGAAATCGTTAACCGAAGATTACTATTAATACAATCAAAAGTGTCTTCAGGTATCAAGTTCGTATTTCTTCTTACTCTTTTTTTGTCCTTGTGATATTCAAAACTTTGTATATCAGCATTAGTATATAATTTGTCAAAAACGTACTCCATTTCTTTCGTTTCATCAGCTTTGAGAAGGATACCTGTTTCGATGTTGCGGTCCAAACTATTTCTGGAATAGTTCGCGCTCATCAACAACCCTTTTTCTCCGTCAACTATAATAAACTTAGCATGAAGTTCGTCAAGGAAGTGGCAATGTGCCCCATTACGCCTGAGATCATCCAAATAAGGCATATGCATATCAACAATTACCTCTTCAGTCGTGGGCGAGTGCTTCTTTCCTGATGTTTCCTCCGGATCGCGTAGGTTTGATATTACGAAAAGAGCAACACCACGAGCCATGGCTTCATGAAGTGCATTAATAATGGTCTCATCTTGAAAAAGAAAATTACCGGTCTTGATATAGGTTTGGGCGTCTTTTATTAAGGCTAGGACACACGCTGTCAAGTCCGTTTTCCCTTCGCCATTAACGAAATACGTATTCATATTATTCTTTGATAAACCTCTTGTTATCAATTTCTTCTAATTCTTCGTAGCAATGCAGGCGCAGAAACATTTTTCTCCAGTCTTCATCTGGACTGAAAAATGATTGGACAAACGAGTAATCTATGCCCCCTTTCTCTTCAAGCCACTTATTAATGGCCAAATATGTATCCACTTCTTTTTCAATTCTATTCTTGACAGGAATAATAAATACCCCTTTATACGACCGGCTCTGAATGTCTTTTTTCCCCGTGCCATTAGATACGGGCATAATAAACTCTCCTTTGATAGCGTCGGATAGTAGCAGACGACGATTGTCTGCTTTCTCAAATAGCGCTGGAGTCACATTAATTGTAAGGGGATATGATGACGCTTTTCCTCGTGGATTGTTATTATACTCAATGGTATCGTCCTTAACGTTCCTATAATCCTTAATCTCATATCGCTTCGAAATCAGCACTTTTATCTCCTTTAGATAGAAACTCGTTATCTCTTCTGATGCATCAGAATACCCTTGGTTTGTACAGAGAATACCATCTCTAATATAAACAATGAATTGATTAAGAATCCCTTCCATAGAGGAAATCCTGACAGATTGACTTTTGTACATTGTCTCACGCGACCAAGAAGAAGTACTCTTGTCATAACTGAAAACCACTTCGACGTCTTCAAGGCATTTGGGCTCGATACTTCTGACGGAAAAATCGTGCGCGCTTTCATCAAGGCGCAGACTCTTTTTTTGTTCGGGTGACATTCTTTCAAGTTTTTGAAGTAAAGCCATAACATTGGTATCGGCATCACCCAAGAGAGGCATGTGGGGATTGAATTCAGCTTTATAGGGACGAATCAATGCACGGGATTCTGCATAGATTTTTTCATCGAGGAAATCCAATGTTACCCCATCTAATGCCAACTGCTTATCCCGTTTTACTTCATCTCTCTCCCCATCGAAATACTTTCTATTCCCTTTGTTGGTAATAAAGTAACTCCCGTTGAGATTACATGCCAAAGAAGCATCTTCTTGGGTTAAATGAACAAGCCGCCACTTCACGAAATTACTATTCATTCCTATCAACGCAGATAGATAGTCAACATTCGTTTTGGGGTCTTGCTTTACATAATGCATAATGGCCCAATCCACGGGGTAGAACGGATCATTGTCTTTAACCACCATTGAAATGTGAAAAACGTAGATTGGGCATTGAACCTTTACGGCCGCCACGAAAACCTTATCGTTTTCCAATAGATACTTCCTGATTTCCTTTATATCTATATCTCTCATCGTTCAACTCTTAAATGAATCTCATGTCTTTTATCATCAATACTAAATAGGGAAAAGGAGTGCTCCTCTCCGACCTTTATTCCATGGCTTCCAGGAACCCCTTTCTGGACTATGCAACCGTAGCCTCCGACATTAACGAAGAAGCTCCTATAGCCCTCTGACAAGATTTTTCCTGTAAACTTTGAGTCCTCAGGATACCTTTCTTTGAATTCGCGGATTGTCCTTTTGTGATCGACATCAAAGGTGTTTCCATCGCCTAACAGCCTAAAGTAATAATAACAGCCGGCGATTATAGCGTCCCATCCCCAATGAAGTGTAATTGCAGTCTTATTACTATTCTCTTCTAGTATTGTTACAACAGGGAACTTGTTCTTTCTAATTACTTTCCACCGTTCAACAGGAGCCCCTAGTCTAACCTTGCAGTTAACATCATCAAAACCAATAATCTTCACCCACAATTTTTCACCTAATTCCTTCGGACATTGTGGCATCTTCAGGGTTCCGATTGCACCATCGATATCAAGATAGACCTGATATCGAGAATCTTTTGATCCATCCTTTGGTGGCAAGATTCCATTAATGGTTCCCTCCATGATTTCACCGATCAAATGCCGTTCTTTGAATCGCCGATAGAAGGATAAATAGAACTGTGGCTTGTTATCAATATTTGACCCCTTATAGATCACATCTACGGTATCTGCGGTCGCTGACAAAGGCCCATTTTTGGCCACTCGGAACATATATTTATGCCCATTGATTTCTATATGGACGACCAAATAGTTCCCTTGATCCGAATAACTACAATTCTCGAATAAGGTACCTTTACAAGGTTCTTCTTGAAGGAACAAATGCAATTCATCAGCATTTGAGATGCGTTCCCTTGTAGAACAGATTTTTTGGAAGACATCGATCGGATTAATAACAAAAAATGGATTATTAATATGAGCGTTTTCATTCAAAAGAGTACGAGAGTCACCGACCAGAATCAGCTTCCTTTTCGCCCGGCTCAAAGATACATTCAGTCTTCTCATATCATCAAGAAACCCCACCTTCTTATTCGAATTCATATGGAATGATCTAACGAAAGAGAAGACTACGATGTCAAATTCGCTTCCTTGAATGGAGTCGATCGTATATACACACCCATCGAGTCCAGATTCCTTCAGGCATTTCTTAAGATAGTAAAATTGAGCCTTATAAGGCGTAATAATACCAACTCTTAGGTCGGTATTCTGAGAAAGAGAGGGAATTAGTTTAGGAACAATCTCTTCGCAAATAAGATTTGCTTCAACGGGGTTAAAATAACTTCTATCCGGGCTACTGACCTCAGTGCGCTTTTCTCTATTTGAAGTGTCGAAAAATGTTACAGCAGAGGGACAGCCAGGAATAGAAAGGACATTCTTTTCAGTTCCTCTCCCTGATTTTAGCTCGCTATTGTAGAAAAGATCGGAAATATATCCGCCAATTTCCGGATGCATCCGATATTGATAATTGAGTGTAATCTTGTTCTCATCAGGAAAATTAGGGTGATTGTAGAAATACGCAAAAACAGAATTGCTTAGCGCCTCATACATTTCAGCCTCAGTAGGAACTGAAACCCTTTTTTCTTCAGGAACGTTTTCTTGTAGTTCCGCCTGAGTCTCTACGAAGTCTGTAATCTCCTCCCTGTCCACATATGGCGGAAGCTGATTATGGTCACCGACCAGAACAAATCGATCCCCAAGACGCATGGGAACAAGAGTCTCGGAAAGATTAGCTTTTGCTGCCTCATCTATAATAACAGTGTCAAAATGGACAACTCCAGACCTGAGGACCTTATTCATGCCAATTCCAATGCAAGTTCCCATGACTACATCCATGCTTTGGTACAATTGGGCTTCTAGCATTCTATTATCGAGGTCAGATGGTGCATCTAGCAAGGTGGGAAAAATGCTTAGAATCTCTTTCCTGTCAAGGCCCTCTAAAACACAACGATTATTAATTACATAATCATGCATCTCCCGATACTCGAAGGTGCGAGAATCGGTCCCATATTGATACGTTTTGATTTGTGCCCTTAGGTTCTCCTCACTAAACGAAGGACTATAGAGATCAGTGATAATCTCCTTATTGTGAACAAGGAATGACTCATACTCTTCGGGCTTGAATAGGTAAGACCATGACTCAATGTCTCCGTCATCATCAATTCGAAGAATCCTGAGATCATCAGTCTTTCGATCAAAACGATCTCTTATATTACCAACTGCAGCATGAGCTTGACTACACACTAAAACCTTCTTCCCCTCATTAACAAGCTGTTTAATAATCTCAACAATAATTGTGGTTTTCCCTGTCCCCGGCGGCCCTTGTATTAAAACGACATTTTTGTTGCCAAGGGCTTTCCTGACGGCATCACATTGATGGCTTCCTTCCTCCTGAGAATAAAACTTAGAATTAAAGAACTTTAACTTCTTGTACTTTGTTTCGTCTGGAGTATCAATAGTTCCTACAACCAAATCATGAAATATCCCTTTTCTATTCGCAAGAAAACTATTGATCGCTTTTGTCTGAATATCGAAATGCATTGTATTAGAAGTCCTGCCAATTACTATTCCATCAGACAAGAATTCGTCTAGGCTCACACTTGGATTCTTAAAAGTCTGGTAAAAAACGCCGTCTCTAAAAGATAACAAACTGGCAAAGAACTTATTCTCACAATACCTTTCGCCATCATAGTCATATACTGAAAGATGGATGGATGTCTCTTCAGAAGAGTCCAAGTCGGAAAGTAATTCATTAATCTCGTTTTCCGAGAGCATAAAAGCAAGAGTGGGATTCCCTCCCAAATATTCAGCTGAACCACGACGAAGTCTACTAGCAGAGATTTCGATTGGGGTTCCTGCTTTTTCGAGCTCCTTTTTGCTCTGATAGCGAAGATACTTGTCAAGAAGTTTGTAATCGTGGGCATTCTCTACGTATTTGGCCTGAAGGGTATCCTCAATGCGAGAGAGAATATTGCGATTAAAATCATCTAGACGGAACAGATAATCAAAGATTTCATCGCAATTATAACCAATCGGGAGAGCCCCAAATCTATCTATAAAATGAATCCTACTCGATGGAAATTTTAAGCATGCAGACCTATTGAATCTGCGGATAAAATACTTGGCATCACCTCCGCGATCCTGATCTGTTACCATTTTAGAAACCCAAAAACCATCGTCTTTAAGAGAAATCTCTATAACAACCGTAGGTTTCTCATGGTAAAGATAAAGTTTTGCCTCCCCTCCCTCTGGCTGATAGACCGCAATCCAAAAAACACGGTTATCAATATCATTTCGATGATGTTCGTATGACAATCTATAGTCATCTCCAAGACGGACGTACAAGTCTGTATCATTTACAATATCTGCTTTCTCCCTTTTAATCCCAGGATGCTTTTGCAGCATTAGCTTGACCAACTTAATATCCTCTTCAGCAATTACGGACATGGCATCACTACCGAGGAACTTGGCCACAATATCGTCTGAATAGGAGTCATCCACTTCCTGAATGATGGCAGGCCAAACAAACCGGGAATAGCAGCTTATGCTTGAAGCTTTCTCCGCAAGTTGCAGTTTTTCGATCACAGCACCAGCGGGAATATCATCTTTTCTAACTACGGCCTTTAAATAAGTACCTTCTATGGAAACGATATAATAATTTGGAGTAGCCCCTTCAAGACATACATCATAAATTTCCCCGACTGAAAGCTCGTTTTCATAGAAATCTTTATCGTCCTTTTCAAACAGGTTGAAGGATGCTTCATAAATCAAAAGAGCACAAGTGTCATTCAAGCATGATGAATGATACAAAGCATAAATACTACCACCCGGTTCAAAATAGGACGTAGTGAACTCCTGTGCCAGGTCAATAGGTATCGGTTTCCCTTTATCAAAAACAAATTGGGGGAATAAGATACCGTTGTTAAAATAGCCATATTGCGGGTGGTCAAACCCATCTGTTATCACACGGCCAAAATCATCAACATACAGAACCTTCAACTTGAATAGTTCAACCTCGGGCAAATCAAGGTCTGAATCATCCACATTATTACCATACTCCCTTTTTAAGAGGGGAAGGCACATATCTGAAACAGTAGCGCCAGGGTCTGGCACAACTTTATAACCGTTTTTATTCAGAAAAGTAACAAGTTCATCCAAGCCTACCTGGAACTGTCTGATGAGTTGATTGAGTGGGATTTCAGGCATAAGGCGATCATTTATTACGTAAATATACTATTTTTCTTCCAATCGATAGCATCGCCAGCATTGCTCATTACTAGTATTCATTGTCTCATCCTGTATGGCGGATAGTGTGGGAATCGCCTATTGTCATGAATACAATTTCTCATGAGGCGTAGATGGAAAAAATGGCGTTGTCAAAGCTGTCTCATGACGCTCTTTCACTAGTTGATCGTAAATCTCAGACACACGCCGCTGCCCTTCATTGATGAGGTCGATATAAGCCGAAAGGCTATCACGCAGTCCCAAAACCGTGTTGTCCCGAGAGGCGGTAAAGAAGCGAAGGTGCATGATACCCTCAAATTCATCGAAAGATGCTTTTACAATGGCAAGCTCGTCGGACATCAGGTGAGCTGCTTTTCGAAAGAGATCCATATCCCAATCCCCTTCATCGACAGTATATCCTTTCAAGACAAAGACGAGTGGCAGGCGATCAGTACTGACACTATAGGACTCACCTTGCACCATGAATCGGATGTAGCCATCCTTTCTTTCCGGGACGTACCCGGCTTGGCGAACGGCTTCTTCAATGCCTTCCGGACTCAGGTCTTCATCCGGAATAATCACTTCCGTTTGCTTTTCCTGGAGTCCTTCAATGCGGGCCTGCAGCACCTTATTGTCTGACACCAGGTAGATATTCTTATGGTCTTGCACGGAAAGGACAATGAGCAACACGAAGACCATAATGGAGAGGAGAATGATTGCGATGAGCATATAATCAGTGTTTGATGATGAGTTTGCTGTTTTCGTTGTCGATAGTAATCGTGCCAAAGCGCTCAAGGGCGGACTGGCCGAGCAGTAGCGGAGCCTTCTGATTCTTTACGACAGACGCCTCAATGTTCTTAAGAGTCATGTCGCCGACCTGAATCTCCTTAAGGCAGATGATGGCTCCATCGCAGATGTTCCCGGATGCCGTCATGTACGTCCGGCTTCCCCGAAAATCCTTGGCGGTCAGATAGTCGTTCTTGAGCATAAAGTCGGCTTCTACCGAGGAGATGCTGACATCGCTGGCTCCAGTATCGAAGATGAATTTCAGCGGAAGGCCGTTGATTGTGCAGGCGACCTCGTAGGTGCCTCCAGGCTTCTTCCGCATCGGGATTTCGCTGATGGTCTTAGCCGGATCTGCATCAGGTATTTCCACGAAAGGCTCTGTTTCCATCATCGGATGCGTAGCGGCAAAGCGATAGTCTTCGACCAGCTGCTTAAACCGAGGAAGATCGCGAATCGGATCCATATCGTCGTCATCCTCCAAATGGCGGAAATCGCGATAGCCACGCTGCAGAGCGGTATCGAGGGCAGACAAAGACCCTTCGAGGTCGCCCATCCTTCCGTAGAGGCACGCTTTGTCGTACCAGTGGCCACCGTCCATCGGCTCTTTGGCGATGAGCTGGTTTATCCAGTCGATGGCCTCTTCTTTACGCCCCAGACTCAGGAGCGCATATTCCCGGCAGGTTCCGTCCTGGGCAATCGTATCGAGCGCAACGACTCGCTCATAATCGGCCTTGGCCTCTTCGAGACGGCCCTCTCCTTTGAGGAGATCACCGCGGCTCAGGTAGAGATAAGGATACGATTTGTCGATGTCGATGCCTTCGTTGTAATACTGCATAGCATTCACCTTGTCGCCCGAGAGCTCATAGCTCCAGCCGATGGCATAGTAGTAGAACCCTTCCGAAGGGTCATCCTCCATACACGCCTGATAGTCACTGATTGCTTGCTTATAGAGGCCGGCGTTCCGGTAGGCATCGCCACGGGCTCCGACGTAGTACATATCGTCAGACAGTTCGTAGGCGCGCGTCAAGTCGGCCACTGCCTTTTTGCATTCTCCCAGTTCATCATAGCACTGTGAGCGTCGATACAGGATTTCCTCGTATTCGCCAAAGTCCTTGATGATGTCGTTGTACAGGTTGATGGCTTTCTGGTAATCGCCATGCTTCTCGTAAAGGTATGTTAGAAGAACTGTCCACTTGCTGAATGACTCTGCTTTGTTGGCCTCGGTGCGAACCTTGGCGACGGCATAGGAATAGTGCTTCAGCAGGTACTCACCCACGTAGCTCACCGGCACGTCCTCGTCCAAGTCGTAGAAACGAAGTCCGGCATCGATACTTTCGTCCGTTCGCCCCAGTGCATCAAGGACCTGCATCTTGAATTTACTGGCACTCGAATAAGACGGGTCTTGCTTTTCCACCTCTTCAAGCAATGCCAAAGACTCTTCATAACGCTGAATCTCCATCAGGCTCCGAGCCAACCCCACTTTAGCCATGCAGTTTTCCGGTTGTCTTTTCAAAATCTCGTGATACACCTTATCGGCTGCCTTCAGGTCGCCCTGTTGAAAATACATCTGCGTTTCAAGGTTAAGCAGAATCAGTTCTTGTCCCGGATCATCCTTTCTAGCCAGCCGGGCTGCACGTTTGAAATCTTTGGCAGCTTCCGCATAATCACCCATATCTCGGTAGTTGATTCCCCGGAATCCATAGGTCTGGGACTTGCTGATATTTGGATTCTCCCGATAATGGCGAATTACATGGCAGATATCCGTAAGCGCCTGAGCGTATTCTTTTCGCTCGTGGTGGATGACCGCACGGAGATAGATCGACCCAATATGGTCGGGCGTCGTTCTCAGTTGCTTCTCAATCATCTTGAGCGCATGGTCGTAGTCATCGTTATCATACGCATCCCTCGCCTGGCGGTATTCGTAATCAGACACGAAAGTCGTCTTGCTGCAGGAAACAACAGATGCAAGCGTTACGATAAGGAAATAAAGGAGGATTTGTTTAGGTTTCATAGCGATGTGTTTTTGGTTGTGTATTTATTATGACGGTTTATCGGTTCATCTTTGAAGACACATAATTAACTCCATCGAATAAGTAGGTGCCGGCGTAGGGTTCTTTGTAGTCGACGAATCGGCATTCCGAGGCAAGGAAGCGCATTAGCACTTCGCCGATTTCACCGTTGCGGTGCTTGGCGATGATTATGTTGGTCTGGCCAAGAAAACTGTTTTCGTCGTCGAGTCCGTGGTAGTCGGGGCGGTGGAGGAACATCACGATGTCGGCGTCTTGCTCTATGGAGCCGGAATCGCGCAGATCGCTGAGTTGCGGACGCTTGTTCCCGCCGCGTTTCTCCACTTCACGGCTCAGCTGCGATAACGCGATGACCGGCACGTTGAGCTCGATGGCGACATCTTTCAAGATGCGCGAGATGGCGGCCACTTCTTGCTCGCGGTTTTGGACGCCAGGTGGACCGGTCATATGCTGCAGATAGTCGACGATGATTAGTTTCACATGCTCGCGGCTGACGAGTCTTCGCGCCTTCGCGCTAAACTCGTGGACCGAGATAGAGCCCGTAACATCGATGCTCATCGGCGCTTTCTCAAGCCGCCCTATGGCCTCGTTAAGTTGTGCCCACTCCCGCTGGTTCATCTTCTTCGCCCCACGCAGTTTATCGGCCGACAGGCCGGCTTCACTGATGAGCAGGCGCGTCATCAGCTGTTCACCGGACATCTCTGCGGAAAAGAAAGCGACGGGGATTTGATGCTCGACGGCCATATTCCGGGCCATCGTTAGTGCAAAAGCCGTCTTTCCGACGGATGGCCGTGCCGCGATGATGACCAGATCGCCAGGCTGCCAGCCGAAGGTCATCCGATCGATACCGACGTAGCCCGACGGCAAACCACTGAGGCAATCTTCACGCTGCTGGTTTTCAGATATCCGATCAAGCGTTTGGCTGAGGGCAGTCTTGATGGATATGACGGCACTACGGGCTCCATGCTCCTCGATTTGGTAGATGCGGTCTTGAGCTGCGTTGATCATCTCTTCAACCGGGACTTCGCCTTCAAAGGCATCGTGCAAGACGCCGTAGGCAACGGAGATCATCTCGCGCTGCCGTGACTTCTGCTGCAGGATGCGGGCGTGGTAATCTACATGTGCAGCAGAGCCGATCTTCGTCGAGAGTATGCTCAGGTATGCTGTTCCACCCGCTTCGTCCAACTCGCCCCGCCGAGCCAATTCATCCGAAACGGTGAGGATGTCCACCGGATTGCCGCTACGGGCAAGTTCCACCATGGCCAAGAAGATTTGTTTGTGCGCCTTCTTGTAGAAGCATTCAGGAGAAAGCGTGCTGGCCATATCGGTAGCAGCCTCCGCCTCCAAGAGCATGGCTCCCAGGACGGCCTCCTCGATATCGAT
>JAEEGL014958671.1_pt1 | contig 18457 bp, 16 predicted proteins | sample 9134231 | NCBI WGS metagenome assembly JAEEGL01 (sample SAMN16246548, study PRJNA631951) | gut metagenome | biome: gut microbiome; feature: rumen; material: fiber-attached | host: Bos | place: Iran: Karaj | collected 2018-10 | reverse complement strand
ATATGACAAAGTTTTATTTTATCCGTCATGGAGAAACTGATTTTACTTTAGCAGATACAAAGATATATAAGAATTGGGGTTTTAATATGCTTCCACTTTCAAATAAGGGAGTAGAACAAATTAAAGCTACAGCAAAAGATAAAAGGTTAAAAAGTGCTAAAATCATTGTTACATCACCATATGGAAGGGCTATGCATTCAGCTGCGATTATATCTAAAGAATTAGGGATTGATTTAGTTGTTGAAACAAACCTTCATGAGTGGGTAGCGAATATAGATTATAATTATATACCTGATGATGAGGCTAAAGAAAACCTTAAAGAATTCTTTAAAAATGATGGAGAAAAATCAAATGATCCAAAATATAATTATGAGACAGCGAATTCTATGAAAGATAGAGTATATTTAGTTTTAGAAAAATATAAGAATTATGGTGAGGTTATTATTGTTTGTCATGGCTTGCTAATGGAACGTTTCTTAGACGTTCGTGAAGTAGCTAATGGAGAAATAGTAGAATATATTTTAGAATAAGTTTTATCCTTTGGTGGTTAGCATCTAATGAATATTTAACAACTATTGGTGATGTTGTTATGTTATTATTTGTTATTTATATTTCTTAACGCGTATTAATGGTTGATGACGCATCCGACCGTTGAGAGTGTCTGTTGTCCTATCGAAGCTTAGTGCTCTAATCGAAATTATATTTACAAAATAAATTGGATCTTGCATTATTTTAATATCCATTTTATTTACTCTATATAGTTGACTAATAATCAACTATATGTTATAATTACTATATAAGATTGAGGCGAAAACATGAAGAGTATAATTGTTAAAGAAAAAGTCATTAATATTACAGGCTCAAGTGATGATGATTATGTATCATTAACGGATTTAGCTAGATTTTTAAACGAAGATGACCCTAGATATCCTATACAAAACTGGATGAGATTGAAAGATACTATTGACTTCATAGGCTTGTGGGAAATACTTAATAATGAAAATTTTAACCGCATCGAATTCGATACGTTTAAAATGGAATCTGGTAAAAATTCATTTGTTATGACTCCAACAAAATGGATAAGTAAGACTAATGCTATTGGTATTAAAACAAAAGCTGGAAAATATGGTGGAGGCACATTTGCTCATAGAGATATTGCTTTAGAATTTGCAAGTTGGATTTCACCAGAAGTTAAGTTATATATAATTAAAGAATTCCAAAGATTAAAAATAGAAGAAAGTGAACAACTTGAATGGCAAGGTAAAAGATTATTAACTAAAATTAATTATCTTATTCATACAGATGCTATCAAAACATATTTAATCCCAATTAATCTAACAGAAGAGCAAAAGTCATATATCTATGCAAGTGAAGCCGATATGCTTAATGTTGCACTTTTTGGTATGAGAGCAAAAGAATGGAAAGATAATAATCCTGATAAGAAAGGAAATATTCGAGATTATGCTTCAACTATCGAACTAGCAATTCTTTCAAATCTTGAATATCATAATTCATTATTAATTAAGGATGATATTAGTCAAAAAGAAAGACTAATTACTTTAAATAAAGAAGCCAATAGGGAAAAAGAATTATTTAATAAAAATAATGTGAAAAAAATAGAGGCTAAACATGAACAATAATTTTGGAGATAAAATTAAAAAAGTCAGACTCGATCATGGTATGAGTCAAGAGGAATTTGCTAAAGAACTTGGATATACATCTAAATCAACTGTTAATAAAATTGAAAAAGGTGTTAATGATATGAGTCAAGATAAGCTTGAATTATTAATAAAAAAATTTGATTTAGAGGTTAATGATCTATTTGATAAGTTATCTAAAGACATGGGTGCTAAAGTCATATCTGAAGATAGAACTGAAAGAGTAGAACTTACAGTTTTATGTTTGGTTGAAGATGGTAATAAAATACTACTTCAAAATAGAGTAAAAAAAGACTGGCAAGGATATACACTTCCAGGTGGACATGTTGAAAAGGATGAATCTTTTGTTGATGCAGTTATAAGAGAGATGAAAGAAGAAACAGGTTTAGACATTAAAAATCCTAAGCTTGTAGGTGTTAAACAATTTCCAATTGAATGTGGTAGATATGTTGTATTTTTATTTAAAACAAATGAATATTCAGGAAATCTACTATCTTCAAATGAAGGAAAAATGGAATGGGTAGAATATAAAGATATATCTAAAATTAAAACAGTTGATGATTTTGAAGAATTGTTGAAAGTATTTAATTCAAATGATTTAAGCGAATTTCAATATGTTGTTAAAGATGATGTTTGGAAAGTTGTTTTAAAATAATATTAAAAAATATTTCATAACTAGTGATACTCATAGTTTCTATAATGAGTTAATTGAAAAACTTAAGATAAAAGGCTTTAATTTAGATGATAAAGAACATATATTAGTTTTATGTGGTGACTTATTTGATAGAGGGTCCGATAGTTTAAAACTATATGATTTCATTAAATCATTACCTAAAGATAGAAGAATACTAATTAGGGGTAATCATGAATACTTATTTATAGAACTACTTTATAAAGATATACCGGATTATTATGATCATACCAATGGCACCGTTAAAACTTTAAATGATTTAACTAATAACAAATATTTTAATTGGCATGATTTAGTATTAGATAAAAAATTAAATGAAATTAAAAAATGGATATTATCTAATGAATGGATAGATTATTTTGAAACTAATAATTATATTTTTACCCATGCATTTATTCCATTGAATATTAGTCCTAATTCCCCAGCTAAACATATGTATAATGCTGATATTAGTTATTTATCATATAAGGATAATTGGAGAGATTCAACTGCAAAAGAATTTGAAAATGCTACATGGGGATGCCCGTGGGAGCTTGCCAAAGCAGGGCTAAATAAAACTGGAAAAACTATAGTATGTGGTCACTGGCATACATCTGATTTCTTTAATAATTTAAAGAATTTGAAAATCAAATATGATTTATATAAATCTAATCCTATATTTATATCTAAAAAATATAAACTTATAGGTCTAGATGCATGCACTGCTGCAACAAATAAGATAAATATTTTAGTGCTAAATGAAGATGAATTGTAAGCTGGTGACCTGTTATGCAAATGACATGTTCATATGCATTTTTTGCAATTAAGAGATTTAAATATAAATCTCTTTTTTAAATACTAATAAATTTATATTTGTAAATGTGAGTAAACTATGGTAGAATATACATAAAAAGAAGGTGAAATTATGAGAATTATCATTAAAGTTGGTTCTAATACCTTAGTAAAAGATAATCATAAGATTAATATTAATAATATTGATAAGATCATTAGTATCATTAATGATTTAAGGAATGATGGACATGAAGTGTTACTTGTTACTTCAGGTGCAGTTGCTTTTGGTATGAATAAGCTTAATCTAGATAAAAAACCAAAAGATATTTCTTTAAAACAAGCTTGTGCTGCCGTAGGACAAGTTTCATTAATGGCTACCTATGAAAATGAATGTGCTAAATATAATTTTTCATGTGCACAAATCTTATTATGTCAAGATGATTTTGAAAGTAGAGTTAGAATGCTGAATATGACTAACACTATTGAAGAATTATTTAAAAATAAGGTACTTCCGATTGTGAATGAAAATGATGCTTTAGCAGTTGAGGAAATCAAGGTTGGTGATAATGATACCTTATCTTCACAATTAGTACCAATGATAAATGCGAAAATATTGATTCTTGTTAGTGATATTGATGGATTATATGATAAGAATCCTAAAGAATATAAAGATGCTAAATTAATTGAAGTAGTAGAAGATATAAATCAAGATTTATATAAGATGGTTGGAGATAAGATTACATCATATGGTACTGGTGGTATGACTACTAAATTGAATGCGGCATCGATTGCGACAAATGCTGGTGCGAGAATGTATATTGTGTCTGAGAAGAATTTAGATAATATTAAAAATGCATGTGATGGAACATTTAAAGGAACTTTATTTAAAGAAAAAGAAAAAAGAATTGCAAGTAGAATGCATTGGCTCATCTTTAAAACAAAATCCAATGGTGATATAATTGTTGATGAAGGTGCCAAAGATGCAATTCTTAAACATACTAGCTTACTGCCAATTGGTATTGTTGATGTATATGGTGATTTCTTAAAGGATAGTGTTGTTTATATCAAAGATAAAGACAACAATATTTTAGCAAAGGGTATTACTAATTACAACAGTGAAGAAATTAAAGAAATAAAGGGACTTAAATTAAATGAAGTTAAGAAAATAATCAAGGGTAAAAGAAAAGAAGAAGTTATACATGCTTCTGATTTGATTATTTATGAGGGTGTTGATTATGATAAATTTAAATAAGGATTTATTAGATGTTAAAAAAGCATCTTATAAATTAGCATCAATTGATACTGATTTAAAAAATAAAATATTAGAAAATATTAGTTTATCTTTAATTAAAAATAAGAATAAAATAATAGATGCTAACAAGATAGATATTGATAATGCAATTAATAATAAATTAAAAGATGCTTTTATTGATAGATTAAGACTTGATGGAAAAAGGATTGATAATTTAAGTGAATCAATTAATTCTTTAATTAAATTAGAAGATCCTGTTGCTAAGATTATTAATAAATGGACTACTATTGATGGTATTGAAATTAAAAAAGTAAGTGTACCATTTGGGGTAATATGCGCGATATATGAGGCTAGACCTAATGTTACTGTCGATATTGCTGCAATGGCACTTAAAACATCTAATGCTTGTGTATTAAGAGGTGGAAAAGAAGCTTTTAATACTAATAAGTGTTTAGTAGAATTAATTAAATTAGAATTAAAGAAATATAATTTAAGTGATTGCGTATATTTAGTTAGTGATAATAGTCATGAACTTGTTGATGAATTACTTACTGCAAGAGGTTTAATTGATCTTGTTATTCCTCGGGGTGGTAAGGGTTTAATTGAATATGTTGTGAAAAACGCAAGTGTCCCTGTTATTGAAACTGGTGCTGGTACATGCCATGTTTATGTTCATCAAGATGCATCTTTCTATATGGCACTAAATATTATCGTGAATGCGAAGGTACAAAGACCTTCAGTATGTAATTCAATTGAATGTGTCTTAGTTGATGAAAAAATAAAAGATGAATTTTTACCATTACTCGCACAAACCTTATATGATTGTCGTGTTACATTAAAAGGTGATAAGGAAGTAAATAAAATTATTGATTGTGAATTGATTGAAAATGATGAAGAATATAAAATCGAATATAATGATTTAATTTTAAATATTAAAATAGTAAAAGACTATTTAGATGCAATCAATCATATCAATAATTATTCTACTCATCATAGTGATTGCGTAGTCACAAATAATAAGAAGGTAGCAGATACATTTTTGAAAAATGTTGATAGTGCCTGTGTATATCATAATGCGTCAACACGTTTCTCTGATGGTGGTTGTTTTGGCTTTGGTGCTGAGGTTGGTATTAGTACTCAAAAATTACATGCAAGAGGACCAATGGGACTTTTTGAACTTACTTCATATAAATATATAATTGAAGGTAATGGTGAGGTGAGAAAATAATGAAAAAATATAAATTAGGTTTTATTGGTTTGGGTAAGATGGGTTATGCTATCTTAAAAGGTGTTGTATCTAATAAGGTTTACAATGAAGAGGATATATGCTTCTTTGATATTAATGTAGATAACACTAATAATATAAGAAAAGAATATAAGATTGATTTATTAAAAGATGAAATTGATGTATTAAAAAATAGTGAAAAAGTAATCCTTGCAATTAAACCACAAAGCTTTAATGACTTCTTAGCAAAAGCAAAATCTAATAAATATGATTGCGTAATTATTTCAATTGCTGCTGGTATAAGAATTGAAAAAATAAAAGCAGCATTAGGTGATTTAAAATATATCAGATTGATGCCAAATACCCCAATGATGATTGGATATGGAACTGTAGGTATCACAAAATCTGATAATGTTGATGATAAAACATATGAAGATGTTAAGAAGATGTTTGAAAGCATTTCTAAATTAGTAGACGTAAGTGAAGATGAAATAGATATTGTGGTATCTGCAAGTGGTTCAATGCCAGCATATTTGTATACATTTGCGAAAGCATTTATTGAAGAAGCTGTTAATAAAGGCTTAAGTGAGGAAAAAGCGAAAGCTTTGGTGTGTGAAAGTATTATCGGTTCATGTCATATGATTACAGATTCTAATAAGGATATTGATACTTTAATTAAGGATGTTTGTAGTCCTAAAGGCACTACTCTTGCAGGGCTTAATGTATTAAAAGAAAATGATTTTGAAGAAATAATCAAGAAGTGTTTTGATGCTTGTTATGACAGAAGCATTGAATTAGGTAAATAAAATAGTATTATTACAAATTATAAAAATAATTACAAATTATAACAATGTATAAAAAAACATAGGGTTTTATAACAAATTATAAAAATTTCTTGCAATTATAAACTAGTGAAACGCACCCAAACCAAGCATATATGATTACTGGTGTGCGTGGCACAGGAAAAACTGTTTTTTGACTAAGCTTGCAAAAGAATTTGATAATAACAAGAATTGGATAGTTGTAGATTTAAAGAATACATTAAAAACAAAATATTATTTGATTAAAATGTATAGTGATAAGTATTTCATATGACTTGATTATTTATAAGTATTGTGCTATAATAATTTCATAAATGCAAAGATAAGAATATGATTAAAGTGATCAACAATTAAGAGACATAACGGTTGGTGTGAGTTATGAAGAATCATTTTAATTACTCTCTTGGAGCTGAACTTGAAAAAGAATTCCGTATGTCTGCGTTAAAGATTAATGAGAAAAACAATTATTTGTTTTTGAATTAAGGTGGTACCACGGAATATTCGTCCTTTATTAAAACATAAGTATTAAAATATCTATGTTTATAAAGGACTTTTTTATTTGGAGGAATTATGATTAATATTAGAGAAAATGAAGATTTACATGTTTTGAATCATAGCTGTGCGCATTTAATGGCACAGGCTGTTAAACATCTTTATCCACAAGCTAAGTTTTGGGTAGGACCTGTTATTGATGAAGGTTTCTATTATGATATGGATTTAGGTGATGCTTCTATTAAAGAAGAAGATTTTGAAAAAATTGAAAAAGAAATGAAGAAGATTTCTAAAGATGGTAAGAGAATTACAAGAATTGAACTTACTAAAGAAGAAGCTTTAGAAATGTTTAAGGATGATGAATACAAAATTGATTTAATCAATAATATGGAAGATGGAAATGTAATCACTGCATATAGACAAGGTGATTATACTGATTTATGTCGTGGTCCACATGTAGAAACAGTAAAAGAAATTAAATATTTCAAACTACTTAAAGCAAGTGGTGCTTATTATAAAGGCGATAGTAAAAATAAGATGCTACAACGTGTTTATGGTGTATGCTTCAGAAGCCAAGAAGATTTAGACAAGCACTTATATGAAATCGAAGAAGCTAAGAAGAGAGATCATCGTAAATTAGGTAAAGAGCTTGGCTTATTCATGCTTTCTGATTATGGCCCAGGACTACCATTCTGGCTACCTAATGGATATGTATTAAGAAGAGAACTTGAAGATTTCTGGTTACGTATTCATAAAAAATATGGTTATGTATTTGTAGACACTCCTATTATGTTAAATAGAGAATTGTGGGAAACTTCAGGACACTGGGATCATTATAAGGATGATATGTTTGTAGTTGAAGTCGAAGATGGAACTTATGCTATTAAACCTATGAACTGCCCTGGTGCTATTCAAGTTTATAATAATGATTTACATTCATATAAAGATTTACCAATGAGAATAGCTGAACTTGGTCATGTACATCGATATGAGGCAAGTGGCGCATTAAATGGTTTATTTAGAGTTAGAGGCTTTACTCAAGATGATGCTCATATTTTACTTAGAGAAGATCAAATTGGTGAAGAAGTATCTAATATCATTTCTTTATATGATAAGATTTATTCTGTATTTGGACTAAATTATGCTATTGAATTATCTACAAGACCTGAAGATAATTACATTGGTAATATTGAAACTTGGGATGCAGCTGAAGAAGCTTTAAAGAAAGCATGTTTAGCAACAGGCCATGATTTTAAGATTAATCCTGGTGATGGTGCATTCTATGGACCTAAGCTAGATTTCAAACTTCGTGATTCACTAAATCGTATCTGGCAATGTGGTACCATCCAATTAGATATGCAACTTCCTGGTAGATTTAATTGTACATACATCGATAAGAATGGTGAAAAGGTAACACCTATTATGATTCACCGTGCATGCTTTGGTTCACTAGAACGTTTCATTGGTATTATCACTGAAAATTATGCTGGTGCCTTCCCAACATGGTTATCACCAGTTCAAGTTAAGATCTTACCAGTTAATAATCAATATCACTTAGAATACGCAAAGAAGATTTTAAGTGAACTTGATGATTTAGGTATTAGAGTTGAACTTGATGATCGTGAAGAAAAATTAGGTTATCGTATGAGAGAAGCACAAACTAAGAAGATTCCTTATCAATTAGTAATTGGTGATAAAGAAGTTGAAGCTAATGCGTTAAATGTAAGAAAGTTTGGTTCAAATGAATCTAATTCAATGAGTGTAGAAGATTTTGAAAAGATGATCTTACTTGAAATTAAGAATTTAAAATAAATACGGAGGTCGAATGAATAGTAATCTTAATGATGAAAAAGTAAAAGATGAAGCTTATTTATTTCCAAGATTAAAAGATAAATATGTTTACTTGATTGCTTTTTTCGCAGGTCTTATTGTACTTACAATTGGTTCTATATTATTCATTGGACCTTTTGTAGTATATACGAATGCTTTCAGTGGAAGCTCAATAGAAGAAATAATTGAAAACTTTCAAAAATTGCTAATAGAATATCAGGGCGTACTGATGTTAATTTCAGAGGTTGTTGGTATTGGCTGTGCTGTCTTAGTATTTAGAAAAATATTTGTAGATGATTTCAAGAAAATAAAGAAACACTATTTACGTTTTATTCTATCAGTAATAGGTGGGATGTTAGCCATCTATTTATTGAGTGAATTATTTGGATGGCTACAAATTAAATTAAATATCAGTGGTACTTCCGAAAACCAAGAAGTCATAGAAACAATACTAACAGGTAAGGCTAAATGGTTTATGATTTTATCTGTTGCTGTTGGTGCTCCGGTATTTGAAGAATTGATTTTTAGAAAATTCTTATATGGATATTTATCGAGAACTAAATTACATATAATATTAAATGTCGCAATTACTACCTTTGTGTTTGCGTTTATCCACTGTACATCGGAAAATTTTGCATCTTGGACTGCTTATTTCTTTTTAGCTAATTATTTATGCTTATCTTTATCTTTAACACTTCCATATGTTATTTCAAAAGAAAATATATATGTATCAATTTTAGTTCATATGTTTAATAACATATTATCTTTGATTATGTTTTATGGAGTATTCAATGTGGCTATTTGGTAAAAAGAAGAAATATTTTAAAAGAATAGAAATAGCAGAGAATTTAAGAAAAGAAGGTAAATTAGAAGAAGCTATTAATGCGTATTTAGATGCTTTTGAAGATATTATTAATGTAAAGGATTATTTTAATTTAGCTTGCATTTATATTGATTTAAAAGAATATGATAAAGCAATTCATATTTTTGAAGATATCGTGAATGAAATAAAAAATAAAAATGATGCAGTACTTGCTGATGTTTATTTTGGATTAGGTTTATGTCATGATAATTTATGCCAAAAGGAACTTGCAATTGAAAATTATGAATCAGCAATTAAATATGGTTATAATAATCCTGATTGTTACTACTTTTTAGCTTATCTTTATGATGAAGAAGAAAAGGATAAAGATTCTTTTGAAACTAAAAGAGCAATTGAATGTTTAGAAACAGCAATCAACATAGCACCTAATTATGTATATAGCTATGTATGTTTAGGAAACATCTATGCAAGATGTGAAGATAATGAAAAGGCACTTAAGTGCTTCCTCAAATCTTTAGAATTGGATAAGGATAATGTAACAAATTCTAATTATAATGTTGCTGTTACATATGATGTTTTAGGTAAGAAGGAAGAAGCGTTAAAATATTATTTAGAAGAATTAAAAGCGCCAAATCCTTTTAAGGCTGTCTATTATAATTTGGGTATCCTTTATAAGGATATGAAGAAATATGATGAAAGCTTGCAATATTATTTGAAAGCAATCGAGCTTGATAAAGAAGATTTTAATGCTTGGTATAATCTTGCTTGTTTATATGCATTAAGGAATGATTTTGATAATGCGTTTTCTTGTTTGACATACATTAAATATAATAAGAAAAAGTATTTAGAAAGTACTAAAACTGATGATGAATTAGTTGAACTGAGAAAAGATAAAAGATACGAAGAATTATTTAGATAAAAATGCTACCTAATGGTAGTATTTTTTATTGATATAATTATCAAAAAGTGATAAAATTAACACATAGGAAAAGAGGTAAAATATGAGAAAAGGAATTTATTTATTAATTGGATGTGCATTTCTTGTTTTATCGTTTTTTGTTAGTGCGTGTGCACATAAACATGAAAGTGATGGTACATGGTCAAGTGATGAAGAATATCATTTCCATGTATGTAGTTCATGTGGTGAAACAATGGATAAGGAAGCACATGTTTGGGATGAGGGACTAGAACTTAGTAAGCCTACTGAATATAAAGACGGCTTAAGTTTATTTACTTGTACTGTATGTGGATATGAAAAAGAAATGGTAGTTCCTAAACTTGAACATGTTCATTCATTATTAAATGAGTATGAAAGTGATATTGAACACCATTGGAAGACTTGTCAAAGATGCTTTGAAGAGGTTGGTAAAGAAAAGCATACTTGGGATGAAGGCCTTAAAAAGATAGAAGATGATATTACATCTATCACTTATACATGTACTGTATGTGGCCATCAAAAGACTGAAATTGAAGGTTTAGATGTTAAAGATAATGTGTTAGATTATGCATCTAATGTAGTAACATCTGATACTATTGATATCTTACCATCAATGATTGGTGATAAAACATATCAATGGGAAAGTAGTAATGATAAACTTTATCATATTGATGGTTTAAAAGGATCTGCAGTGATGCGATATCAAACTCATAAGAGCCAAACAATCACAATTACTGTAACAGAATATGATAATGGTGCATCTCATACTTATAGTAAAGAAATTAAAATTGCGCCTGTTACTTTTAGAGAAATGACAAATCCAAAAGCTGTTTATTTCTCAGTTGGTTCGCAATCTAATTATCGTAATTATAGTGAAAGATATAAGACTGAAGGTACTTTATTTAGCCAAAAATTTAAAGATAATATGGATATGATCTATTATGCCTTTGCGACTCCATATGCAGATGGAAGCGTTGGTTTAAGTGATACAGTTTTACCTGAAGTTATGGAACTTAAAAATTCTGGTATTAGAGTTTTAATGGTTATTGGTGGTGTTAGTTCTGATAATTTAAAGGCTTTAACTGTGCTTTCTAATCAAGATGATACAAGAGCTAAGCTTGTAAATAGCATTCTAGCACTTGTTGAAAAATATAATTTTGATGGAGTTGATATGGACTGGGAATATCCAGGTACATCTGGACTTGATGGTTATACAACAGAAATCGATAAAGTAAATTTGAATAAATTAATGAGAGATTTACGAGAAGGCTTAGATAACATGCAAGAAGAAGGTGGTTCTCCTTATATCTTATCTGCAGCTATTCCTGCAACTAGCTGGGGTAGTGCTAGATATCAATTTAAAAAGACTTCGAAAATTGGTGGATTAAATGATTACTGTGATTATGTAAATATGATGAGTTATGATTCTAATAGTGAAAGTTTCTGTACTCATTTGGCTCCTGTTTATCCATCAGCTCAATCATATGATTTCAAATTTGGTGTTGTATACGGCACAAAGACATTTACATCAGCTGGCCTAGATATGAATAAGATTATTTTAGGTGCTGCTTGCTATGGAAAAGCATATAAGGTATCAGGTACTATTTCTGGTACTTATCCTGCACTTAATAATAGTGGTAGTCTTACTAAAATTGATGGTATAGATGGTTCATTTGCGAGTGGTACTGTATATTACAGTGCGATTGTGAAACTACAAAGTCAAGGTGGTTGGAAGCAATATATCGAAATGAACAATGGTAATATGGTTGGTGCATATCTATTTAACGAAAGTAAGAAAATATATATTACTTATGATAGCTATGAAACTGTAAAAGCAAAATGCGATTACGCTAAAGCAAATGGTATGGGTGTCATGGCCTGGGCATATGGTGAAGACTCTACTGATGTAATCGTAAATACTATTTGCGATAATCTATAAACTTAGGAATTATATTCCTAAGTTTTTTTCTTGAAAAAATATCTTTATTAGTTTATAATATTGATATATTATAGGAAGTAAAAATATGAAAGAAGTAAATGTTGTCGGTGCTGGTCTTGCTGGTAGTGAGGCTACATATCAATTAATAAAAAGAGGAATTAAGGTAAATTTGTATGAAATGCGTGGTAGTGGTAAATCTACTCCTGCTCATAAAACTGATCTTTTTTCTGAACTTATTTGTAGCAACAGCTTACGTGCTAAAGCTATCACTAATGCAATTGGTTTATTAAAAGAAGAAATGATTAGAATTGATTCTCTAATTATGAAGGCTGCCCTTTTAAATGAAGTAGAAGCTGGTGGAGCTTTAGCAGTTGACAGAATAGGTTTTGCGAAATATATTACAGATTATTTAAAAAATCATCCTCTTGTTAATTTTATTAATGAGGAAGTTGATAAGATACCAGAAGGCCCTACTATTATTGCATCTGGTCCGCTTACTAGTGATAAATTGAGCGCTGATATCAAGAGGCTATTTGATGGTGATTATTTATATTTCTTTGATGCTGTAGCACCAATTGTGAGAGAAGATAGTATCAATAAAGATATCGCATATTTAAAATCAAGATATGATAAGGGTGAAGCATCATATTATAATTGTCCGATGAACAAGGAAGAATTTGAAAAATTTTATGATTTTTTAATACATGCAGAATGTGCTGAAGATCATGATTTTGAAATGAAGGTATTTGAAGGTTGCATGGCGATTGAAGAAATGGCAAAAAGAGGTAAGGAAACCTTGCTTTTTGGTCCAATGAAACCGGTAGGATTAAGAAATCCTAATACAGGTGAAAGACCTTATGCAGTTGTGCAATTGCGACAAGATGATGCTGCCAAAACAATGTACAACATTGTCGGTTTTCAAACTCATCTCAAATGGGGTGAACAAAAGAAACTTCTTGAACTAATACCAGGTTTGGAAAGCGGGGAAATAGTTAGATATGGAGTAATGCATCGAAATACTTACCTACATTCACCAGGACTATTAAATAAATATTATCAAGTAATTAAAAGAGAAGATTTATTCTTTGCGGGTCAAATGACTGGAGTTGAAGGATATTTAGAAAGTGCATCAAGTGGAATGGTAGCTGGTATTAATATGGCAAGAATGTTGGAAGGAAAAGAATTAATTGATTTTACTAGGTGTACATCAATTGGTTCTTTACAAAATTATATTAGTATTTACAATAATGATTTTGTACCAATGAATGCGAATTTCTGCTTGTTTGAAAGTTTAGATGATAAAATAGTGAATGAATATATGAAAGAAAATAATATCAAAAGAGCTAAGAAATTAGATCGAAAAACAATGTATGCAGATAGATCTTTAAAGCTAATTGATGATATTGTAAGTAAGGGTATTTAATATGACACAAGATGAATTAATTGAAAAGTTTTTAGATTATATCAGTGTTGAAAAGAATTATTCTGAATATACTATTTCTAATTATAAGAATGATATTGTTGAATTTAAAGAATATCTTGAAAGAGAAAAATTTGGAACACTTGATAAAATAGAAGTTAATAATGCAGCAAGATATTATCTTTCATATCTAAATGGTAAGAAATTAAGAACAAGATCTGTTGCTAGAAAAATGAGTAGTTTGAGATCTTTTTATCGTTTTTTAATCAATGAAGGTATTGTGGAAGTGAATATATTTTCAGAAATATCTTCTCCTAAATTAGAAAAGATTTTACCTAAATTTTTATATGAAGAAGAAATAAATGAGATGTTTAATAGTATAAACACAGATACATTGCTTGGTAAAAGAGATTACGCAATTTTAGAATTTATGTATGGTACAGGTGTGCGTGTTAGTGAATTATGTAGCATTGAAATTGATGATATTGATTATGTGAATAAGCAAGTAATTGTGCTTGGAAAGGGTAATAAAGAAAGATATTTACCACTACATGATTTGATTATTGATGCCTTAGAAATATATGTGAATGAGGCGAGATTAGAACTACAAATTAGAAATAAAAAGTCGATTAGTAATAAACTATTTTTGAATCATCATGGTAATGAATTGACACCAAGGGGAGTTAGAGTAATCCTTGAAAATATTGTGAAGAAGACAAGTGATAATTTTCATATTAGTCCCCATATGTTACGTCATTCCTTTGCGTCTTCAATGTTGAATGCTGGTGCTGATTTAGTGACTGTCCAAGAATTGTTGGGGCATGAGAATTTATCTACTACACAAATTTATACTCATATCTCTAAAGAACAGATCAAGAAGGAATATATGGAGAAATTCCCAAGGGCTAAAAGGGATGAATAATAGGAAATAATTAATTAGATAAAATAGTTGAGTTTTATGTTTATAAACTCAACTTTTTTAAAATTTAAAAAAAATATAGATTTTTTTGAAAAGATGTGATATAATATATAAGGCTATAAGTATGAGTACTTTATAGTAATTCACACATCCAGAGAGGATATCGTTGAGTACATTTATATGGTGCGTTATCTGAGGACATGGGTGGAGGATAAAAACAAAATATAAAAAACGGAGGATTTAAAAAATTATGGCTGTTGTAAGTAAGAAAACTTTACTAGAAGCTGGCGTTCATTTCGGTCACAATACTCGCCGTTGGAACCCTAAAATGAAAGAGTATATCTATGAAGAAAGAAATGGTATTTATATCATTGATTTAACAAAAACTGAACAATTATTAGATGATGCTTATAAGGCGTTATATGTAATTGCGCAAAATGGTGGTACTGTACTTTTTGTTGGTACTAGAAAACAAACACAAGATGTTATCAAAGAAGAAGCAATTAGAGCTGGTATGTATTATGTAGACCAAAGATGGTTAGGTGGTACATTAACTAACTTTAAGACTATTAAGAAATCAATCGCTAAACTTTATAAGATTGAAGCTATGGAAGAAGAAGGAACATTTGATGTTCTTCCTAAGAAAGAAGTTGCTATTCTTAAGAAAGATAAAGAAAAATTAGAAAAATATTTCGGTGGAATTAAAGAAATGAAGGGTATCCCTCAAGCACTTGTTGTTGTAGACCCTAAAACAGAACACAATGCAATCGCAGAAGCAAGAAGATTAAATATTCCTGTATTTGGTCTTGTTGATACAAACTGTGATCCAGATGATGTTGATTATGTAATTCCTGCAAATGACGATGCAATTAGATCAGTTAAATTAATTGTTGCTACACTAGCTAATGCAGTTGTTGAAGCTAATGGTGGAACTCCAATTGAAATCGTATTTACTGATGAACCAGTTGCTGAAGAACCAAAACCTCGTAAAGAAAGAGAATTCAAAGGTAAAGGTCAAAAACGTCAAAGAGGCGAAAGAAAAGATAGAGAAGATAAACCTTATAGAATCAAAAAAGAAAATAAGGTAGAAGAACAAGCTGCTGATGAAGAAACTCAAACTTCTGACGAAGTACAAACTTCTGAAGAAGTTCAAGAAGTTAAGGAAGAAGCTGTAGAAGCACAAACTTCTAACGAAGTACAAACTTCTGAAGAAGTTAAAGAAGAAGCTTAAGAATATTACTAGGAGGAAATAATTATGATTACTGCTCAACAAGTAAAAGAGTTACGTGAAATGACTGGTGCTGGCATGATGGATTGCAAGAAAGCATTAGTTGAAACAGATGGTAATATGGATGAAGCTGTAAAATGGCTTCGTGAAAAAGGTATCAGCAAAGCTGCTAAGAAATCTACAAGAATTGCTGCTGAAGGCGTTTGTGCTTTCAAAATTAAAGGCAACAATGCTGTAACATTTGAAGTTAACAGTGAAACAGATTTCGTTGCTAAAAACCCTAAATTCATTGAATTAGTTGATCAAATTGGAACTGCTTTAGTTGAAAGTGGTGCTAAGAATGATGAAGAAGCTAATGAAGCTACATTCGAAGGAACAAAAGTTAGTGATTTAATTATTAATGCTACTGCTACAATTGGTGAAAAGATTTCACTTAGAAGAGTTGAAGCTTACACAAAGACTGATACACAAGTATTTGGTGCTTATTCACATATGGGTGGAAAGATTGTTGCTTTATCTATTCTTGATGGTAACAATGAAGAATGTGCTAAAGATGTATGTATGCATGTTGCTGCTATGAGCCCTAAATTCTTAAGTAGAGATGATGTTGATCCAGAATATATCGCATCTGAAACTGAAATCTTAAAGCAAGAAGCTTTAAATGAAGGCAAACCTGCTGCAATTGTTGATAAGATGGTTGTTGGTAGATTACAAAAGTCTTTAAAAGAAGTTTGTTTATTAGAACAAGCATTCGTTAAAGATCCTGATCAAACTGTTGCACAATATGTAAGTAGCAAGAACTGTGCTGTTGTTTCTTACACTCGTATTGCAGTTGGTGAAGGTATCGAAAAGAGAAAAGATGACTTTGCTGCAGAAGTTATGGCTGCTGCTGGTTTAGCAAAATAAATAAATAGGCACAGATGTGCCTATTTTTTGTTATAAAAAAGATAGGAGAAACTATGAGAAGAATTATTCTAAAGATCAGCGGTGAAGCTTTATCAGATGGTAATAAAAATATATCAATTGAAAAAGTTAATAACATCGCTAAAGAAATTAAAGCTTTACATGATTTAAATGTTGTAGACATTGGTATTATCTGTGGTGCTGGTAACATTTGGCGTGGCAGAGATGCTATGGAAAACGGAATGGATAGAACAAACGCTGATTATATGGGAATGCTTGGAACAATTCTAAATTGTATGGCACTTCAAAATTCATTAGAAAAATTAGGATTACAAACACGTGTTTTAACATCACTTAGTATTCCACAAATAGCTGAACCTTATATCAGAAGAAAAGCTGATTCACACATGAACAAAGGCATCATTTGTATATTTGGTGGTGGTACTGGAAATCCATATTTCTCAACTGATACTACTGCAGCACTAAGAGCTTCTGAACTTGGCTGTGACACTATTCTAATGGCTAAGAATGGCACTGATGGTGTATATGATAAAGACCCAAGAAAATATAAAGATGCTAAGAGATATACAAAATTATCACATGCTGAAGTAATTAATAAAAAATTGCAAGTTATGGATTTAACTGCTGCAACATTATGCATGGAAAATGACATTGATATTTTAGTATTCGATATGAATAAGGCTGGAAATATCGCAAAAGCTATTCAAGATCCATCAATTGGAACTTTAGTAACAAATAAATAGGAGGAGTATAATATGCCACAATCTGTATTAAATAGCGGCGAAGAAAAAATGAAGAAGGTAATTGAAGCCTTCAAAAGAGAATTACAAACTGTAAAAACTGGTAGAGCTAATCCAAATATCATTAATCATATTAAGGTTAATTATTATGGATCAGAAATGCCAATTAACCAAATTGCGTCAATTAGTTGTCCTGAAGCTACAATATTAATGATTAAACCATATGATAAATCAATATTAAGAGATTTAGAAAAAGCTATTCAATTAAGTGATTTACATATGATGCCACAAAATGATGGACAAGTATTACGTTTAATCTTCCCACCACTAACAGAAGAAACTAAGAAGAAATTAGCTAAGGAAGTTAAGGCTAGTGCTGAAAATATGAAGGTTGGTGTAAGAAGTGCTAGACGTGATATCAATGAAGAATTAAAAGCTTTAGAAAAAGAATCTTTAATTAGTGAAGATGAATTAGAAGAATATCAAGATAAGAGTCAAGAATTGACTGATAAATACATTAAAATGTTGGATGATTTAGCTAAAGAAAAAGAAGCACAAATCATGGAAATTTAATGATATAGATTGTGAACAAGAAGTCTTGTTTACAATCTTTTTTTTATTTTTTTAAATAGTATAAAAAAGTAAATGAAAATATATGAAAACGTTGACATTTTTATAAAATGATGTTAAAATATAATCACTAGATAGGTGGTCTTGATTTAGTCTATTAAGGAACAAAAAATTTTTAATAGGAGAAAAGAAAATGAAATTAAGAAAGTTATTAGTT
>JAEEGL011783179.1_pt1 | contig 18457 bp, 14 predicted proteins | sample 9134231 | NCBI WGS metagenome assembly JAEEGL01 (sample SAMN16246548, study PRJNA631951) | gut metagenome | biome: gut microbiome; feature: rumen; material: fiber-attached | host: Bos | place: Iran: Karaj | collected 2018-10 | reverse complement strand
AGAAGATTGTGCTTCTTTCTCATGTAACGAACAATAGCTTCGTCAAAATCGTCTCCTGCAACCTTAACTGATGTGCTGACAACTGTTCCGCCAAGGGAAATAACAGCAATATCAGATGTACCGCCACCTATATCAACAATCATATTTCCACAGGGTTTTGTAATATCAATTCCTGCTCCGATAGCAGCTGCAATAGGTTCCTCAATAGTCTTTACATCTCTTGCTCCGCAAAGTCTTGTAGCGTCTTCAACAGCCTTTTTCTCAACTTCTGTTGCTCCGCTGGGAACACAAACAGCTATAAAAGGTTTACGATGAATTCTGCGTCCAATAGCCTTTTTGATGAAATATCTCATCATCTGCTCTGTAATCTTATAGTTGGAAATAACGCCCTGTCTAAGTGGTCTTACTGCGACAATATTGCCAGGTGTACGGCCCAGCATAAGTCTGGCATCCTCACCAATGGCCTTGATCTCTTCTGTATCTCTGTCATAAGCCACAACTGATGGCTCCTTAAGTACTACGCCCTTACCTCTGATATAAACAAGTACAGAGGCTGTACCTAAATCAATTCCAATATCTGCGTACTGCATAATTCCTTAGTACCCCTTTCAAATATAAAAGCAAAATCGTTTCCGGTTCTGCCAATTAGGTCATAATATCATTACGATTATAAACCAAAACAGGCAGTTTTAAAAGAGGCAAATCCATCCGTATATTGTATCGGCAGTTTAGGCGCTTTACTTAAGCATTTTTTTAATATATGCACCAGTATATGACTTTTTGCATTTGGCAACCTCTTCAGGAGTTCCCTTAACAACAACTGTACCTCCTCCTGATCCGCCTTCAGGTCCCATATCAATGATATAATCACCGGTCTTGATGACATCGAGATTATGCTCTATAACAACAACAGTATTTCCCTGTTCTACCAGCTTATGCATGATCTTAACAAGTTTCTGTACATCGGCAAAATGAAGACCCGTAGTAGGTTCATCCAAAATGTAAACTGTCTTGCCTGTTCCAACTCTGCTAAGTTCTGTAGCCAGTTTGATTCGCTGAGCTTCTCCACCTGAAAGTTCAGTACTTGGCTGTCCAAGCTTAATATAACCAAGGCCCACATCATAAAGGGTCTGAATCTTACGTTTAATAGTCTTGACGTTCTCAAAAAAGCCAAGAGCCTCTTCAACAGTCATATCAAGTACATCATATATGCTCTTTCCCTTGTACTTGACCTCAAGAGTTTCATGGTTGTAGCGCTTTCCGCCGCACACCTCACAAGGGACGTAAACATCCGGAAGGAAATGCATCTCAATCTTGATGATTCCATCTCCGCCGCAGGCTTCACATCTTCCGCCTTTGACGTTAAAAGAAAATCTTCCCTTCTTGTAGCCTCTTGCCTTAGCATCCGGTGTTCCGGCAAAAAGATCTCTTATCATATCAAAGACGCCTGTGTATGTAGCTGGGTTAGACCTTGGAGTTCTTCCTATAGGTGACTGATCAATCGCTATAACCTTATCAACCTGGTCAAGCCCCTCTATATCTTTATGTTTGCCAGGGATACATCTAGCTCTGTTAAGGTCTCGTGCAAGCCTCTTATAAAGTATCTCATTTACAAGCGAGCTCTTACCTGAACCTGAAACACCTGTAACAATTGTCATTACTCCAAGTGGAATCTCCACATCAATATTCTTGAGGTTATTCTCACTTGCTCCTATAACCTTGATAAAACCGGTTGGCTTTCTCCTGACATCGGGAACCTCTATCTTGAGCTTACCTGACAGGTACTGTCCGGTAATTGATTCCTTGACCTGCATGATTTCTTCTGCAGTTCCGGTAGCTACAATCTTGCCTCCGTGAGAGCCTGCCCCCGGTCCTACGTCAACAATATAATCCGCAGCTCTCATTGTATCTTCATCATGCTCAACAACAATAAGCGTATTGCCCAAGTCTCTCAGATTCTTAAGAGTATTGAGGAGTTTGTCGTTATCTCTCTGATGAAGTCCGATGCTGGGTTCATCAAGAATATAGCATACCCCGCAGAGTCCCGAACCAATCTGAGTTGCGAGCCTGATCCTCTGAGCCTCTCCACCTGAAAGCGTTCCTGTCGCTCTTGAAAGAGACAGGTAATTGAGTCCAACATCGATGAGGAATCCAACTCTTGCCCTTATTTCCTTGAGAACCTGCGCTCCGATCACTACCTGCTGTTCAGAAAGGTTGAGATTTTCCAGATAATCATGAAGCTCTCCTATGGACATAGAAGTAATCTCATAAATATTCTTGTTATCAATAGTTACTGCCAGGGATTCCTTTTTAAGTCTCTGACCACCGCAAAGCTGACAGGGAGTTATCCTCATATACTCTTCATACTCAGCTTTCATAGTCTCGGAAAAGGTCTCTTTATATCTCTGCTCCACATTCTTGATAAGACCGTCGAAGAGGATTGGATAATCTCCTACCCCTCTGCTGCCCTCATAATGAACAGATACTGTCTTATCAGCTCCATATATCAGCATATGGCGTACCTTCTCAGGAAGATCTTCATAAGGAGTATCCATGCTGAATTTATATGCTTTGGCCAGGGCCTTAAGTGTAGCGTTAGTAAAGCTTCCCTCTTTATTGGCAGACTGCCATCCCATAACCACTATGCATCCATCATTAAGCGAAAGCTTCTTGTCTGGAATCATCAGATCCTCATCAAACTCCATTTTGTATCCAAGTCCAAAGCAATCAGGGCATGCTCCAAATGGATTGTTAAAAGAAAAGCTTCTGGGCTCAATTTCCGGAATACTTACTCCGCAATCAGGACATGCAAAGTTCTGGCTAAAGCTAAGTTCCTGCCCGTCAATAACATCTACCAGCAAAAGACCATCTGCAAGCGCAAGAGCACTCTCAACAGAATCTGTTAGTCTTCTTCTGAGGTTCTCATTATCTGCATGAATGACAAGTCTGTCTACGATAATCTCAATGGAATGCTTAATATTCTTATCAAGCTTGATCTCTTCTTCAGAAATCTCATATTGACTGCCATCAATCCTCGCCCTTACATATCCGGCTCTTCTGGCTCTGTCCAGAGTTTTGGCATGCTCACCCTTTTTACCTCTGACAACAGGTGCCATGATCTGCAGCTTGGTATTCTCGCCAAGCGACATGATCTGATCGCACATCTCGTCAACTGTCTGGCGTCTGATCTCTCTTCCGCAATTAGGGCAATGCGGAATACCAATTCTCGCATACAAAAGCCTGAAATGATCATAAATCTCAGTAACGGTACCAACGGTTGAACGGGGATTCTTGTTGGTGGATTTCTGATCTATTGAAATAGTGGGTGATAATCCCTCAATTCTCTCGACATTTGGTTTATCCATCTGTCCAAGAAACATTCTGGCATAAGAGGACAATGATTCCATGTACCTTCTCTGTCCTTCTGCAAAAATGGTATCAAACGCAAGAGAAGACTTACCTGATCCGGAAAGTCCGGTAAATACTGTAAGTGTCTCTCTTGGTATTTTGACACTCACATTTTTCAAATTATGCTCATTGGCACCGCGAACCCTGATATAGTCATGTATGTCAGAGGGTAAAATTCTCTTGGTCGTGGTGTTTTTTTTGGTCATCTTACTATTTTCTACAGTCATACTAAACTCCGTAAATTAGCTCTTTATAATCAGTATCCAATCACAGGGACAATACTCATTTCCCCTCAGTCAGGTCATTTAATATCTTCTTGAGTTCTATCATCTGATCGCGTAAAGTTGCAGCTGTTTCAAAGTCAAGCTCTGTAGCAGCTCTCTTCATCTTCTTCTGCACATCTCCGATAAGCTTCTCAAGTTCAGCCTGATCCATTGACTCAGGATCCTTCTCAAATTTGACTTCTTCCTTGGTCACTGCCTTGGTGACAGCTATGAGATCGCGGACAGCTTTCTTGATAGTCTGTGGAGTAATGCCATGTTCCTTGTTGTATTCTTCCTGAATTGCCCGTCGTCTCTTAGTCTCATCAATAGCCTTCTGCATTGAATCTGTCATATTATCGGCATACATGATAACGCGACCTTCTGCATTTCTGGCTGCTCGTCCTATTGTCTGGATAAGCGAGGTTTCTGACCTGAGGAATCCCTCTTTATCAGCATCAATTATGGCAACCAGCGAAATCTCCGGTATGTCAAGGCCTTCTCTTAGAAGATTGATACCAACAAGTACATCAAAAACATCAAGTCTCATATCCCTGATGATCTCAGATCTCTCCAGTGTATCTATATCCGAGTGAAGATATTTGACTCTGATTCCTGACTCAGCCAGGTACTCCGTCAAATCTTCCGCCATTCTCTTAGTAAGGGTTGTAACAAGAACCTTGTTCTTCTTGTCAACCTCCGTCCTGATCTCTCCGATCAGATCATCAATCTGTCCCTCAACCGGTCTGACCGAAATCTCCGGATCTAATAGGCCGGTCGGCCTGATAACCTGCTCAGTTCTCAGAAGCTCATGTTCTTCCTCATATTTACCCGGAGTAGCAGAGCAGAATAACATCTGATCGATATGTTCTTCAAACTCTTCAAAATTCAGAGGTCTGTTATCAAGAGCTGATGGAAGTCTGAAACCGTAATCTACCAAAGTCAGCTTCCTGCTCCTGTCACCATGGTACATGGCTCCTATCTGAGGAATAGTCATATGCGACTCATCAACAATTATCAGAAAGTCCCTGTCAAAGAAGTCCAAAAGTGTGAGTGGCGGCTCTCCCGGTTTCATGAAGTTAAGATGCCTCGAATAGTTCTCAATACCTGAACAAAAACCTGTCTCTCTCATCATCTCAACATCAAAATTAGTTCGCTCTGATATTCTCTGCGCCTCTATAAGCCTGTCTTCTCCCTTGAAAAACCTGATCTGTTCCTCAAGCTCTTTTTCTATATTGTCACAGGCCATATTGATCTTCTCCTGTGGAACAACATAATGAGAAGCCGGGTATATCATCACATGGCTGAGCTCACTCCTGACCTTGGCCGTAACCGGTTCAATCTCACATATTCTGTCTATCTCATCCCCAAAGAACTCAACACGAATGAGGTAGTCATCCGCATTAGCAGGGAAAATCTCGATTGTATCGCCCCGAACCCTGAAGTTGCATCTGCTAAGTTCCAGATCATTACGATTATACTGGATAGCTACAAGCTCTTTGATGGTCTCATCTCTATCCTTATTCATTCCCGGGCGTAGGGAAATAGACATCCCTTTAAACTCCTCAGGACTACCAAGTCCATATATACATGAAACACTGGCAACAACGATCACATCTTTGCGCTCTGCAAGAGAAGCAGTCGCCGATAGTCTTAGCTTATCTATTTCATCGTTAATTGCCGAATCCTTGGCAATATAGGTATCGGTCTGAGGGACATATGCCTCAGGCTGATAGTAATCATAGTAGGACACAAAGTACTCTACTGCATTTTCCGGAAAAAATTCCTTCATCTCGCCATAAAGCTGTCCCGCAAGAGTCTTGTTATGTGAAATGATCAGGGTAGGCTTCTGAAGAGCCTGTATAACGTTGGCCATGGTAAAGGTCTTACCGGAACCCGTAACTCCAAGGAGCGTCTCGAACTGGTTTCCCGCCTTAAACCCTTCAACCAGATCCTTGATGGCTTTGGGCTGATCACCTGTAGGTTTATATTCGCTGTGTATCTTGAACTCCATACTGCCCGCTTTCTCGTGAAATCGATCAACGTCCTATAATAAATCACAACTATCTAATTATGGAGCAAGTATAACATCAATAAAAATATATGTCTATAATTTTAGGAACATATGTTCAGTGAGTCGTATGTATACACAAGATCCTGTTCTATTACAAAATCATCTTCAGATAGTTCCTCACTATAATCCTCTGTTTCCAAAAGTCTTGTTGTGCACATTGCTGCTGTAGCTCTCCCCTCTGTAATCCGCAATGGCTCTTTTCCCGCATTTCCAAGAAGACTTCCAATCCCCAGGATAACGAGCAGCGCTATAAGCACTATTCCAAATGTTAAAACAAAAATCATCATTTTATCACAACCTCATTTTCCTTTAAAAATTCTTCAATCCACGTTCTCGCATACCCAAGTCTCATTTTGACTGCCGGCATTCTCTCATTAAAATCATTTGTTGCATAGATCGTCACTTCTTCTGCATTCATGATTCCTACAGAAATAACCCCCGATAATACTGCTGCCAGCGCCAGAACCTTAGCTGCCTTAATAAACTTCTTTGCCTTTCTTCGTTTAGGTATTGCCTCTAATTCTTCCTGTATTTCTCTAAAAGACCTGAACCTGTCCTCTCTGTCCGCCCTGGTGCATTTATCAACAATAGCTATAAATTCATCCGATATTCCTTTAATGCCTTTTTTCTTGAAGCTTTCCACTTCATCCTTATCTTTGGTATCAACTCCTGATACCAGCTGAAGTATTGTCATCCCAAAGCAGTAGATATCCGTTCTCGGGTCAGTCTGTCCAAGATTTCCGAATTGCTCCGGAGCTGCAAAGCCAAGTGTTCCCAGATTCAGCGTATCAGATGCATCTCCCGCCTCATAGAATCTTGCTGCCCCAAAATCAATCAGGCATATATGTCCATCGGGCTTCATAACAATATTGGAAGGTTTTAAATCCCTATATATAACCGGTTTTCGCCTTCCATGAAGATATCTCATTATTCCTGCAAGCTCGTAAGCTATATGCAAAGCTTCTTTTTCTGTGAAAAGACCTTTTCTTATTAGTGTTTTTTCAAGACTATTACCGGGGATATATTCAAGAATCAGTTCTTCAGAGCTTCCTTTGTACAAAGACGGTACAGATTTATGGTCCAGCTCTTTTAGTATTACAGACTCATTAAAAAGATTAGAATCTTCAGTTTTTCTTTTCTTAATTGTAACCAGTTTTCCTGATGATATCTCTTTTCCCAAGAATGCGTTACAATTCCCTCCACTGCCAAGAGGCTTTATTATCTTGTATTCTTCCATGCCATCCTCACATTTCAAGACATGCGGCCGCAACGGTGATATTATCTTCTTCATTCCTTGACTTAGCTTTTTCAACAAGCTTTTTGCACTGATGTAGCATATCTTCATCCGTAAGGCACATCTGCGGACATAGCTTTTTTCTGATCTCTTCTGTCTCTAACGTCCTCCAAAAGCCATCACTGCAGGCAATGATCGTAGTATTATCCTTCAGCGCTCCCTTTCTGATCTCAGGCATAGGCACATGCGATGTTCCAAGGCACTGCAATAATACAGACTTTTCATCGCCACTAAGAGCCTCACTTTCTGTAATAAGCCCCTTATCAATTTTATCCTGCACAAGGCTTTGATCTTTAGTCAGTTTCTCTACCTCTTTGGCCCTGACAGCATAAATCCTGGAATCTCCAATATTCACCGAAATATATTTATTACCAATCTGTAAAAAAGCAGTCAAAGTCGTTCCCACATGAAGGTTTCTGTGCTTACCATATCTTTTCAGGTCACCGTTTATTCTTCTGATCATTCTGTCAAAAGAGCTCTCTACAGCATCCCATAACTCATTTTCCGTAAGATTCTGCAGCATACTAAGCTCCTCATGAAACCATGACTCCAAAGTTCTTATCGCCTTGCAACTGGCCACTTCTCCTTTGGACAATCCTCCCATCCCGTCGCAGACCGCAATCAGTGATATTCTTCCATGATTTTTTGTATTGGCAACTTTGATAAGCGCCGAATCCTGGTTAATATCTCTTGTGATTCCAATATCAGTATAAATACATGCTTTTACTCTCATAACTTCCTTTCCTTACCAAAATCTGCCTAAACAAAAGTGGAATAACTCGCTCGAAATGAGCCGAAAAAAATGACTGTGTTCTATGAAAAAACACAGTCATGAATATTACTATTTAATATTTTATTTGTCAAGAAGTTCTTGCATAACCTCTTTAGCCTTGTCGAGCTGGGTATCTGTTTTATCCTTGGCATATGCCTCGCCGTCATATTCTACTTCTACATCAGGCTCAATACCTACTCCGTGAATGTTAATTCCATTTGGAGTAAAGTAACTGCTGACAGTAAGTTTGACAGCTGTGCCATCTCTCAGGTCAAAGATTCTCTGAACTATTCCTTTTCCATAGGTTGTCTTACCTACAAGTTTGCCCAGGTTGTAATCCTTGATCGCACCAGCAAGAATTTCACTGGCACTTGCAGAGTACTGATTGACCAATACTACTACCGGAATATCTATTTCATTTTGTCCGTCGCAGGTGTAGTCTTCTCTGTTACCTTCTCTGTCTTCTGTATAAACGATCACTCCCTTTGGAAGGAGCTGTCTTGCGATATCGCAAACCGTTGAGAGATTTCCTCCCGGATTTGATCTAAGATCAATTATCAGGCCTTCTATATTCTGAGCACGAAGTTCAGCCATGTTCTCAACGAACTGGGAATATGTTACCTCATCAAACTCTGTAATCTTGAGATATCCCACATTGTTATCAAATACCTCTGAGCTGACTGTCGGAACTTCAATCTGAGCTCGCTCTACATCAACTTCTACGTTTGAAGTACTGCCATTTCTAACCAGTGTCAGATGAACTGTTGTGCCTGCCTCGCCCTTGATAAGGCTAACAACCTCTTCAAGAGTCAGCCCCTGTGTCGATTCTTTATTGATCTCGTAAATGATATCATCAACACATAACTCAGCACTTTCTGCCGGGCTTCCGGGCATAACACCTGATATTCTGGCCATATTTATGGTGTTATCAAAGCTTACATACGCACCAATGCCGTAATAAATCCCCTTGGTGCTGTTCATCATTTCATCAAGTTCCTCTTCTGTGTAATATACAGAGTAGGGATCTCCCAAAGAGTTCATCAAGCCTTTATAGATTCCATCTGCCTCATCCTGCTTGTCTACATCTGTCTTGTAGTAGTAGGTGTCTATTACATCTTCAAGAGCCTGAATCTTATTAAGCGTGTCTTCGTTTAAAAGGTCGCTTCCTCCGGTCACACTAAGCCCGGGTACGCCACTTCCTTTATACACATAAAGTAGCGACAGAACTGCTGCAGAAACAACCAAAACCGAAACCAAAAAGCCAATAAGTATTCCGGCTATAAATCTTCTTGTAAGTCTGCCATCATAAACACGTGTGCCCTGCGCATTTGTAACTTCTACTACAGGCTCTGTGATCTGATTTAATCCATTATTACTATCCAATTAGCACACCTCTAATCTTTATTTAAGATAATTCCAAGGGCTTACATAAGCTCCATTTAATCTTACACCAAAATGGAGATGATTACCCGTTGATCTTCCGGTAGAACCAACAGCTGCTATCTTTGTTCCAGCAGAAACATCCTGTCCTTTGGAAACATAAAGAGCTGAACAATGCATATAGACAGTATACAAGCCACCGCCATGATTGATCATAACATAGTTGCCCATCGAGCCTTCATATGACGCCGCTACAACTGTTCCTGCATAAGCAGCCAGGATGGCTGAACCTGCCGGAGCAGCCAGATCTATACCATTGTGCATCTTCTCGATTCCAAGAGTCGGATGCATTCTCATTCCATAGTTATCTGATATTCTGGTATATTTAGGACATGGCCAGGTGAACATACCTCCATCATAGGTATACCTGCTGTATAAAGCCTCTTTATCAGCCGCAACTTCTTTTTCAAGAGCTGCAATAGCTGCATTTTCAGCCTTGATCTCAGCCTCATATTCCTTAATTGCGGCCTCTTTGTCAGTGATACTCGCCTGTACATTATTAAGCTCTGCACTCTTCTGATCCAAAAGATTCTCAAGATTAGCCTGTTCAGCCTCTTTAGCTTCCTTGGCTTCATCAAGTGTCGCTTTTTCTTCCTCAAGAGCCTCTTTGGTCAAAGCAATCAGCTGTGTAGTCTCTTTGTACTCTTCAAGCTTAGCTCTGTCATAAGCAGATAAACTCTCAATGTAGTCTGCCTTATTAAGCATTTCCGCAAAAGAGCCAGATTTGATCAATAGTTCCAGATAAATACTGCCACTTCTCTCATACATAAACTTGATTCGAGTTCTCATGGCTTCATACTGATTCTTCTGAACCTGTTCAGCTTCAGCAAGTTCCTGAGTCGTTGTTTCTATCTGCCCTTCTTTGATAGTAATCTGTTCGTCCAGTGAGTCAATGTTTTCCTGTACATCCGTAAGAGAAGCATCAATCTTGGCAATGTAACTGTTTAGATTGGATTTGCTGCTCTCAAGATCTTTTTTAACTTTTTCAAGGTCCGTTTTGGTCTTCTTTAGGGAATCGCGCTCTTTTTTGGCATTGGAAATCTGTTCTTCCTTGGCCTTAATACTCTCCTCAGTTACATCCGCATGAGAAATAACAGTATTGCTCCCCCAAAGAGATACCATCATAACTATACTCAGAAAAAAGTATAGGATTCTCTTTTTCTTGACTGATATTAATCTGCTCAAACCAAATAAACTTCCTTTTCTGAATCACACATGCAAATGCTTTCTGACTGTCGTAAAACTACCAAAGAAACCAATACCGATACCAATTGCCAAAGAAATCGGTATTAATTTGTTATAAACCACTTCAACAGGCAAAAAGTTCAGCAGGGAGCTGAGCATTGTAAACTTGGACATAACATACTCGATAGCCTTGGTATACACAAAATATACAATAACAAGCGGTATTATAGAGCCAATTATTCCAATCAGGATACCCTCTACCACGAAAGGTGCTCTAACAAAGAAATCCGTAGCACCAATATACTTCATGATATTGATTTCATCCTTACGCACAGAGATACCCATTGTAACAGTATTACTGATAAGGAATATTGATACCAGCAAAAGAATTACTATGATTCCTCCTGAAACATATGCGATCAACTTGTTAACGCCGCTAAGAGTTGTAGCTGTTACTTCTGAACGATTAACTGCTCTGACAACTGATATTGACTCCGCGTATGTAACAAGCGCAGGCTGCAATGAAACATCATTTAAGTAAATCTGCAGGTTTGCAGAATCTGCCAGTGGATTCTCTGTAAATCCGTCTGCATACTCACCAAGATATTGATCCTTGAAGCCTTCCCATGCTTCATCTGCAGATACATAAACAATTTCTCTAACCTCAGCTCTGTTCTCAAGATCACTCTTAACTGCAAGGATCTGATCTTCTGTAGTTCCCTCGTTAAAGAATACAGTTACAGAAACACCTTCCTCGGCAGTCTTAACAACATGCTGGAAGTTAGTAATAATTGCATAAAAAATTCCAAATAAAAACAGACATGCGCTTATAGTTGCAACAGAAGCAAGTGTGTACCACTTATTTCTCCCAAGGTTTTTAAAGCCTTGGCCAATCGTATAAAAGAAACTATTAATCCTCATCGATGTACATACCTTCTTCCTCGTCTTCTATAATGACGCCCTTTTTCATGGTAATAACTCGCTTCTTCATGGCATTAACGATCTCTCTGTTATGTGTAACCACAATAACAGTAGTACCGTTCTCATTGATCTGCTCCATGAGCTTCATGATTTCCCATGAATTGTTAGGATCAAGGTTTCCCGTAGGCTCATCAGCAAGCAGAATGGTAGGTCTGTTTACTAAGGCCCTTGCAAGCGCAACTCTCTGCTGCTCACCACCGGATAACTGGTTGATCTTGCTCTTATACTTGCCCGCAAGATTGACTGTAGCAAGTATTGAAGGTACGTTTCTCTTAATCTCCCTTGAAGGAGTCTGAACTATTCTCTGCGCAAAGGCAACGTTCTCATAAACATTCCTGTCCTTGAGAAGTCTGAAATCCTGGAAAACAATGCCCAGATTTCTCCTGAACTTAGGAATCTTACTGTGCTTGATCCTCCTGAGGTTATAGCCTAAAACTGTAATCTCGCCATCAGTAGGCACAAGCTCACGCAGTAACAGTTTGATCAAAGTTGATTTGCCCGATCCACTGTCACCCACAATAAAAACAAATTCACCCCTCTTGATATGAAGGGTGACTCCGTTTAATGCAGGCGCACCCGTAGAATAAGATTTCGTCACGTTTTCAAGCGTGATAACCTCATCCTCAGGTATTTGCCTGCTTATTCTTTTTCTTCTGTATCCTCTTTCCATAATTTACTCCCCCGGAAAAGCTTATTTATGTTTAATCAAGTAAACCTCTCCATATACTTCATGTATCTTACAACCATGAGCGCTATCTTGAATGTGATAGCATCATCAAAAACTCTAAGGTCAAGTCCTGTGCTCTTCTGCAATTTATCCAGCCTGTACACAAGTGTATTTCTGTGAATGAACAACTGTCTGGATGTTTCAGAAACGTTGAGGCTGTTCTCAAAGAACTTGTCTATGGTAGTAAGGGTTTCCTGATCGAAGTCGTCTGGATTTCTTCCCCCGAATATTTCCTTGATAAACATCTTGCAAAGAGGTATCGGCAACTGGTAGATCAAACGTCCGATTCCCAGTTCGCTATAGCAGATAACTTTTCTCTCATCAAAGAATATCTTGCCGACATCAAGTGCCATCTTGGCCTCTTTGTAGGAACGTGACACTTCCTTTATCTCACCTACTACAGTACCATAAGCCACTCTCACTCCGCTAAGTCCCTCTTTTTCAAGAGTCTGAAGCATGTCCTCTGCAACCTTGGAAATTTCAGAAGGCTTGAGCATGTCTGTGACATCCTTGACAACTATGACATTGTCCTCATCGACCTCTGTAACAAAGTCATTGCCATTTCCAAAATGAGTTCTGGTAATCTCAAGTGCGTTATTATCACGACCATTCTCAGACTCAATTATCATAGCAACTCTCTTGGCATCCGTCTGAATGTGGAGTTTCTTGGCTCTGCTATAGATATCAACCAGAAGAAGGTTATCAAGCAAAAGGTTCTTGATAAAGTTGTCCTTGTCGAACCTCTCCTTGTAAGCCACCAGAAGACTCTGTATCTGATAAGCAATCATCTTGCCCAGCATGTAAGTATTCTCTCCACTACCTGTACAAATGAGAATATACTCAAGTTGCTGTTCATCATAAATTTTAAAATACTGATGTCCCTGAATCTCCTGAGAGTCAGCCGGTGATTCCACGAAATTTCTGTCAGCAACAGTTACGTTACCTATATCAGTAGTTGTAGAAGCAACCTCCTTGCCATCAATATCAAGCACACACAGATCCACGTGCGCTATAGTCTTGAGCCCATCAATTGTATTCTGGAGAATTTGATTAGAAATCATTTATCACTCTTTCTGCAACCAGATAAACGCTGCGATAATAAAAACTAAAGACATTTTAATATAAATGTACAAAAAAATCTATATCCCAATAGGCGTTTTTTGTTCATTTTTGTTAGTTTTGTCGTCAAAACTAACAAAAACACGCTTTCTTTTTTGTGGGTAAGATTACTCTGCAAGTATAATGCCAAGAAAAATAAAGCCGATATAAAAGATAGGATAAAGTGTATATGTGCACAGATTCTAATGAATCTGACGTTACATTGCAGTTGCACAGGAGGTGCTTATGGATATTCCCGCTTTATCAATGGCATTATCTCAGAACAAAATTCTAAACGATGTTGGAGTGGCGGTGTTGGCAAAGAGTCTTGATACTATGGAGAGCGCTGGAGAAGCGCTAGTATCGACGATAGATTCGGCTGCAGAGCTTTCTGTTAACCCCAATGTTGGCGCCAATATCGATATTAGAGTCTGAGATACAAGAGATCCCCATAGCCTTAATGGTTATGGGGATCATCATTTTTCTTAAATCAAGCCTGCAGAAAAGAACATAAATGCTACTGCTACTATAATTGCAATAATAAGCGGAATAGTAACAAGCTTATATCCTTGCCTCTTATTGCGTGGAATGCCTATCAAAAACTCTTTTCTGCCTTCTATTTCAGAAATCTTCCTGACGATCAGAATTGAAACCGTAGTAAATAAAACAGCTGCAAGAAGCAGATATGCATGGTAAATGATCGTTGAAACAGTTCCACCGAGTTCACCCATATAGTCACTTGCAAGTTCTGAGGCCTCATCAAGTGCATCACTACTTAAGAACATCATAACCACTTCTATGGTATTAAACACAGCATGGGCAATAAACGATGCAAGCACCGTACCTGTAGCCTCAACCAAAAGTGCAAGCATTACACCCATAACTGCGCCATACGCAAACTGGTTGAAATTCATATGCATCATACCAAAAAGAACTGATGACAACACTATAGAGCCAATTATTCTGCCAGTTCTCTGATAGCTCTGCAATATGATCCCTCTGAACACAACTTCCTCGATAAAAGGTCCTAAAAGACCAATTGAAAGGATCATTACCCACATAGGCATCGCGATAACATCATCACTTAGAGCCGACACCGTGTTTTCTACAAACAGCATAGAAACTGAATTTACAAATGCTACCAAAGGAAAAAGAGTCAGCACATACACCACTATAAGTAATGCTGATGAAATGTGAATCTTGTGAAAGGGTATAAGAACCGACAACTTGTCACCGCTGTAAAAAACAGCTGCAAGTGCAGGTATCAGCACTACCGCTTCACTCAGGATATTATTCATCAGAATTGATACTTCCGCGCCGCCGTTCAAATACCATAAAGAGAGTACTAAAACAAGGCCAATCGTAGAAAGGATCATGTATAAATACGCTCTGTTAGCTCTCCTGTAATCCATAGGGTCCTACCTCTAAACTATATTGACTTAAATTCTGTCTATACTATCCTTGCCAATTGTAATACGTCCTTCCTTGAGAAGACGTCCAACCGCACGCTTGAATTCATTTTTACTCATCTGAGTTTTATTCCTTATAAGCTCAGGTGAAGCCTTATCTGTAAAAGGAAGCTTACCGCCGCCTTCCTCTATCATTTTCATAAGTTTCTCTGCGTCTGAGTCCATCTGAAGATATGCCTTCTCACGTACACTGAGGTTAAGTCTTCCATCCTCTTTAACAGATGTGATCCTGGCATTTACACTGTCTCCGATCTTAATATCGCCAAACAGCTCCTTCTTGGGAATAAGGCCCGAATAAATATCATCAACTGCCACAAAAGCACCAAAGTTATCACTTAATTCATATACAGTTCCTATGACCTTATCGTCCTTGGAATATTGGCTGTCACTTCTAAGGTAAGGATATACGTTCATAGTTACAGCAAGACGACTGCTCTTATCCACATAAAGCGCACAAAGAACATTTTCTCCGGCCTTGACTTTTCTGGTCTGCTCTCTAAATGGTAAAAGAACATCCTTCTCAAGTCCCCAATCCATAAAAGCGCCAATCTTACTTGTTTCTTTGACTCTCAATACCCTTACATCACCAAGCATGATCTTGGGCTCTTTGGTCGTTGCTATAAGCCTGTCATCTGAGTCTTTATAAATAAAAACTTCTATTTCACTGCCTATTTCTGTTCCTTCCGGAACCTGCTTAATAGGTAAAAGAACTTTTTCTTCTGCCCCTTCTTCTGCAAGATAAACTCCAAAGTCTACCTTCTTTATCACAGATAATTTCTGCTTTTCTCCAAGTCTAATCATAATGTCTTCCGTCCTTTCTTTGAGCATGTATTGCACATGCATAAAACATACTACTGATCACTTATCTATATCATTAAGCCCAAATCTGGACAATGCACACTGCTTCCTTATCCTTGTCATTAAGGCTTACTGTATATACTTTATTATCTCCTATATTACTTCTGATCACAACCGGATATAGTACATCTCCCAAAAGAGCCTGCTTCTTGTATTCTGCGCGAAGATGCGTAACATCCAGAGTTTTATCAGGCAGACTTTCAAGCGCCATTCTGATATACTGACCATTATTTACATGGTTATTAGTATCCAGGTGATGTCTCCTTATTGGTATTTCCTCGCCGTTTCTGCTATCCCCATCAGGAATATCTATTTTCCTGCTAAGGTACTCCATCTCAAGCTTTTCTTCTACAGGATAAGCCGCTATGATCTCAGGAGTCACCCTCGTAGGAACGCCCTTTTCAAAATCAAAAAGAGTCCATACGGAATTGGCTACCGCAAGCATCTCACCCTCTGTAGTCTTCATAAAAAAGTTACGAAGGCCCATAGGTCCCTTCAACATGTATGGAATTGTACCTGTAGTTACCTCTTCACAGAGTTTTGGAAGTCTCTTTATTTCTATTTGCCAGGAATTAAGCACCCATGCAATTCCCTTGCTCCTAAGATACTCCATTGTTGCAGGCCCATCCTGCGTCTGGAATGTTGAGCAATCCTGATAATAATCTATAAGAGATTCTATTGTCAGAACTGCATTGCTATCAACTTCACTATATCTGATCCTTGAATCAAATGAATACATATCTTCCCCCTGACAAAACTGACTATAAATGCGCGCATACATCATGGTGCATTTATAAGTTATAAGAACTACAAAGATAATACCTATAACGAAAAAAAACGAGATTGATCGGAATCAATCTCGTTTCAAAGCTGGGCTAGTAGGATTCGAACCTACGTAATGACGGAGTCAGAGTCCGTTGCCTTACCGCTTGGCGATAGCCCATCGACAAGAAATGATTATACGGATGTTTATATAAAAATGCAAGTACTTTTTTAAAATTTTTTCAAAAAATTTTTCTCAAGCTTATAAACATATGGCAGAACGCGCTCTCAGAGCGCATTCTGCCCATTTTGTCTTTTTCAATTTTTTAAAATCAGCCCTCAAATAATAAATCTGCATATGTAGGGAATGGCCAATCTTTTTTATCAACAAGCATTTCAAGAGCATCAGCAGGCTCTCTGAGCGCTGCCATAACAGGCCTTACCTTGTCTTTGTAGAAGAAAGCAAGCTCCCTCTGATCATCAATCTTGGCAGCCTTAGCCTCAAGTTTCTTAAGTTCATCCAGCGCCTTCTTCATCAGTGAAAGATTGCTCTGAATATCTTTAAGTTCCTGAAGCTGTACAGAAGCATCCACTCCTGCATTAGTTATTTCATTTACATCCTTGGCAAGTCTTCCTGAATACTTCATAACAGCAGGAATGATCTGCTTGGAAGCCATATCTATCATAGTAAGAGCCTCAATATTGATAGTCTTGGCATATGATTCAAATATAATCTCTTTTCTGGATTCAAGCTCAGTCTTGGTATATACTCCAAAGTTCTCAAACAGCTCGATTGCCTTCTTGGTAGTAAGAGTATCTGCAGCCTCAATAGTTGATGCAATATTAGGAAGACCACGTCTCTTAGCCTCCTCTACCCAGGCATCTGAATATCCGTCACCATTGAAAATAATTCTCTGGTGATCTGTCAGATACTCCTTGATAAGATCATGAACTGCCTCATCAAAATTCTTGGCCTTTTCAAGCTTATCAGCAGCCTCGCAGAATGCCTCTGCAACTATAGTGTTAAGTGTAGTATTTGAGCTTGCCATTGAATCTGATGATCCAACCATTCTGAACTCAAACTTATTACCTGTAAAAGCAAAAGGTGATGTTCTGTTTCTATCTGTAGCATCTTTTTCAAACTCAGGAAGTGTAGATACTCCGGTCTTGAGCTTACCGCCTTTTTTGCTGGACTTAGCTACACCTGTCTCGATAAGCTGTCTTACAACATCCTCAAGCTGCTCACCAAGGAATACTGAAATGATAGCAGGAGGTGCCTCGTTTGCTCCAAGTCTGTGATCATTACCAACATCTGAAGCACTCTGTCTGAGCAAATCTGCGTGTGTGTCTACAGCCTTAAGGATGCAGGCAAGAACAAAGAGGAACTGAACATTTTTATTAGGTGTATCGCCGGGATCAAGAAGGTTGATACCGTCATCTGTGCAAAGAGACCAGTTATCATGCTTACCTGAGCCATTTACTCCCGCGAATGGTTTCTCGTGAAGAAGGCATCTCATATGGTGATGCTCTGCCACACGCTTCATAGTTTCCATGATGATCTGGTTATGATCTACTGCAATATTGGCTGTCTCATAGACAGGTGCAAGCTCATGCTGTCCGGGAGCAACCTCATTGTGCTGAGTTTTATCAGGAACTCCAAGCTTCCAGAGTTCTACATTGAGATCCTTCATGAACTCGCCTACGCGCTCACGGATTACACCAAAATAGTGATCCTCCATCTCCTGGCCCTTAGGTGGCTGAGCACCAAAAAGTGTTCTGCCAGTGAAGATAAGGTCTTCACGCTTCATGGACTTATCCCAATCCACAAGGAAGTACTCCTGCTCAGGACCAACAGATACGTTGACCCTTGTAGCTGTAGTATTGCCAAAAAGTCTTACGATTCTAAGAGCCTCTCTGTTAATAGCCTCCATGGAACGAAGAAGTGGAGTCTTCTTATCAAGAGCCTCTCCTGTATATGAACAGAAAGCTGTAGGAATGCAAAGTGTCACACCTGCGCCAGATTCCTTGAGGAAAGCTGGTGAAGTAATATCCCAGGTTGTATAACCTCTTGCCTCGAATGTGGCACGAAGTCCTCCTGAAGGGAACGAAGAAGCATCAGGCTCACCCTT
>JAEEGL016863161.1_pt1 | contig 18458 bp, 11 predicted proteins | sample 9134231 | NCBI WGS metagenome assembly JAEEGL01 (sample SAMN16246548, study PRJNA631951) | gut metagenome | biome: gut microbiome; feature: rumen; material: fiber-attached | host: Bos | place: Iran: Karaj | collected 2018-10 | reverse complement strand
TCGCTAAAGATAACAGCACCGTTGTATTCTTATTCCATTGTAAGCTGTAGTCGCGTCTGCGCTCTTGCTTGGGCATCTTATTTCCCTCTGCCGGTCCTCTTACTTAAAATATGATACACCCGATTCGAAGATCTGCATATCCTGATTGCCGGTGATATTTACGGCAACACCGTCACCGATCCTCTCTGCATGTCCCATTTTACCAAATATCCGTCCGTCAGGCGAGGTCACGCCTTCGATCGCCATAAAGGAACCGTTGACGTTCCATTCTTCATCCATGCTGCAGTTTCCTTCCGGATCTACATACTGCGTTGCGATCTGGCCGTTTTCGGCAAGCTTCTTCAGCCACTCGTCGTTTGCGACAAAACGTCCTTCGCCGTGGGATGCGGGGATGACGTAGGTCTCACCGAGTGTTGCTTTTGCAAGCCACGGAGACAGGTTGGATACGACCTTCGTATAGACCATCTTGGATACGTGGCGGTTGATCGTGTTAAATGTCAGCGTCGGGGAAGATGCATCCTGACCCGTGATCTTGCCGGATGTGATGAGTCCCAGCTTGATCAGTGCCTGGAATCCGTTACAGATGCCGAGTACCAGACCGTCACGGGAAAGCAGGTCTTCGACCGCCTCTCTCAGGGCCGCATTCCGGTATGCGGTCGCAAAGAATTTCGCGGAACCGTCCGGCTCATCACCCGCGGAAAAGCCGCCCGGGAACATCACGATCTGAGAATTTTTCATATCCTTCGCATAGGCTTCCACCGAATCGCGGATATCCTGTGCGCTCCGGTTCGTAAATACCCTGCACGTAACCTTCGCACCGGCCTTCTCAAAGGCCTTCGCACTGTCATATTCACAGTTCGTTCCGGGGAAGACCGGAATGAACACGTTCGGTTTTGCAACTTTATTCTTACATACATGCACGGTGGGTGCCTTGTAAAGTTTACTCTCCACCGGCGTGATGTCATTGGTCGCGCGGCTCGGGAAGACTTTTTCAAGCGGTGTCTTCCATGCCGTCAGTGCTTCATGCAGCGGTAAGTGCATCTCCCGGTATACAAATGTCGGTTCATCCTCGATGGTACCGATCACTTCATACGGGAAGGTTAAGCGTGCTAAATCTCCTTCTTTTACTTCGGCAATGACCGATCCGATAACCGGCATGAACAGGTCTTTCAGGTCGACATTCTCATCGATCTTTACACCCAGAACATTACCGAATGCCATCTTGCTGATCGCCGGGATCACGCCCGAAGCATCGACCGCATAAGCGGCTTTGATCAGGCCCTTCTTTGCATCCGCATGGAATGCGGCAAGATCTGCAGCCACTGTTTCATAATCCGGCAGGTCATATGCGTCTTTCGGAAGTTTCATCAACACCAGTTTGTCTCCGGCATTTTTCAGTTCCGGTGTGATCACATCCTGTACGGTTGCAACATCAACCGCAAAGCTGACGAGAGTCGGCGGAACATCGATCTCATTAAACGATCCGGACATGGAATCCTTGCCGCCGATCGAAGGAAGCTTGAAACGCATCTGTGCTTCAAACGCACCGAGCAGCGCCGCAAACGGCTGGCTCCAACGCGCGGGGTCTTCACTCATCCTGCGGAAATATTCCTGGAAGGTAAAGCGGATCTTCGTATGATCACCGCCCGATGCAACGATCCTGGCCATGGATTCCAGGACTGCATAAACGGCGCCGTGATACGGGCTCCAGCTGGACAGATAAGGATCAAACCCGTAACTCATCATCGTCACGGTATCGCACTTGCCCTGATCGACCGGCAGCTTTGCAACCATCGTCTGCGTCTCGGTCAGCTGGTATTTGCCGCCGTAAGGCATGAGCGTAGAAGCCGCGCCGATACTCGAGTCAAACATTTCCACAAGGCCTTTTTGCGAGCAAGCGTTGAGGTCGGAAAGCGAAGCAAGCCATGCGGATCTTAGATCCCCCGCTTCCAGTGATTTTGCCACCGCTTCCACCTTGCAGTGCTTAAAGAAGTCTGCGCTCTCATCCGGAATGTCCACACTGACCGCACATTCCTGATGCGCACCGTTCGTATTTAAGAATGCCCTGGAGAGATCCACGATCGTCTTGCCTCTCCAGCTCATTTTCAGTCTGGGTTCTTCGGTTACCGTTGCGACTTTTACGGCCTCTAAGTTTTCCTCTGCCGCATAGCCCAAGAATTCATCCACATCCTTCGGATCGAGAACGACCGCCATACGCTCCTGGGATTCGGAGATCGCAAGCTCCGTGCCGTCTAAGCCTGCATACTTCTTCGGCACCTGATCCAGATCGATGATCAGGCCGTCCGCCAGTTCCCCGATCGCAACGGAAACACCGCCGGCACCAAAGTCGTTACATTTGCGGATGAGTTTCGATACTTCGCTTCTGCGGAACAGTCTCTGCAGTTTGCGCTCGGTCGGCGCATTCCCTTTCTGCACTTCCGCACCGCAGGTCTCGATCGACTGCTCGGTATGCACCTTGGAAGATCCGGTCGCACCGCCGCACCCGTCTCTTCCCGTTCTGCCGCCAAGCAAAATGATCACATCGCCCGGGTCCGAGGTTTCGCGGATCACGTTCTTTCTGGGTGCCGCGCCCATGACCGCACCGATCTCCATACGTTTTGCAACGTAATCGGGATGGTAGATCTCTTTGACATAGCCCGTTGCAAGCCCGATCTGGTTGCCGTAGGACGAATAGCCTGCAGCCGCACCCCTGACCAGCTTCTTCTGGGATAATTTTCCTTTTAAGGTCTCCGACAGCGGCAGCGTCGGATCGGCCGCGCCGGTCACGCGCATCGCCTGATAGACATAGGATCTGCCGGATAAGGGATCGCGGATCGCACCGCCAAGACAGGTTGCCGCGCCACCGAAAGGCTCGATCTCGGTCGGATGGTTGTGCGTTTCGTTCTTGAAACTGATCAGCCATTCCTCCGTTTTTCCATCGATTTCAACCGGCACCACGATGGAGCAGGCATTGATCTCATCGGATTCCTCCTGATCGTTTAAGTATCCCTCTTTTTTCAGCTTCCGCATTGCCATCAGTGCAAGGTCCATTAAGCAGACAAATTTGTCGCTCCGCCCCGCAAAGACTTCCTGATGCGTCTTCAGATATTTCTCATAACTATCACGGATCGGCTTTTCATAGTAGCCCTGCGCAAAAGTCACTTCTTTCAGTTCCGTTGAAAACGTGGTATGTCTGCAGTGATCCGACCAGTAGGTATCCAGGACCCTGATCTCCGTCATGGACGGGTCGCGTTTTTCTTCTTCCGTAAAGTATTTTCTAATGTGCAGGAAATCCTTGTAGGTCATGGCAAGCCCCAGCGAATCGTAGAGCGCCCTGAAATCTTTTTCGTCCATGGAGCAGAAGTTTTCCATGATCGAAACATCTGCAGGATCGGCAAATTCCTGCTTTAAGGTTTCCGGTTTCTTTAAGGAGGTTTCCCTCGAATCCACCGGGTTGATGCAGTAGGCTTTGATCTTTCCGAGTTCTTCCTCCGTAACGGTACCGCTTAAGCAGTAGGTGATCGCTGTCTGGATGATCGGGTCTTCGTTCTCGTTTAAGAACCGTACGCACTGCATCGCCGAGTCCGCTCTCTGGTCAAACTGACCGGGTAAGTATTCCACGGAGAAGACAAGGTCATCTGCCTCCCGCGTAAAATCCTCTTCATAGAGCAGGTCTACGGGCGGTTCCGAAAAGACGCAGTTACAGGCTTCTTTAAAGACTTCCTCCGAAATGTTTTCCACATCATAACGGATCAGTTCGCGCACCTTCGTGATGCCCGTGATCCCCAGATAACTTTTGATCTCCGACAGGAGTGTTTCGCCTTTTGTGGCAAAGGCCGGTTTTTTCTCGACATAGATACGTCTGACCACTGCTTTAATCCTCTGCTTTTCTTTGATTTTTACGGATATACTGTATTGCCTCCGTCAGGGTTTCCACCCCGACCAGATTCAATCTGGTTTCCCCTTTTAATTGTTTTAAGGCACTCTTTGGAAGAATGCAGGTGGTAAAGCCAAGGCGTCCCGCTTCCGATATCCTGCCGGACACATTGCCGACGGAACGGACCTCGCCGCTTAGTCCCACCTCGCCGAAGACAACGACGGATTCATCGATCGCGATGTCTTCGTAACAGGATACGATCGCAAGGCAGACCCCGAGGTCTGCTGCCCGCTCCTGCAGTTTCATGCCGCCGGCCACGTTCACGTAAGCGTCGCAGTCGCCGGTCTTCAGTCCCATGCGTTTTTCCAATACCGCCATCAACAGATTCACGCGGTTGTAATCGATCCCCGTTGCCTGGCGCCTGGGCATCCCGAATGCGGTACGGCACACGAGCGCCTGGATCTCGATGAGAAACGGCCTGCTGCCCTCCATCGTACAGATGCTGACGGATCCCGATGCACCCGCCGGGCGGCCCGATAACATATATTCGGACGGATTGACCACTTCGCGCATCCCGTCCTGACACATTTCAAACACACCGATCTCGCCGGTGGAACCGAAACGGTTCTTCACACCCCTTAAGATCCTGTATGCATTGTAGCGGTCGCCTTCGAGATAGAGCACGGTATCGACCATGTGCTCTAAGACTCTCGGTCCCGCGACCGTGCCTTCCTTGGTCACGTGACCGACGATGAATACGGAAACCGGCAGGCTCTTTGCCAGATGCAAAAGGATCGCACAGGCTTCCCGGACCTGTGAGACCGAGCCCGGTGCCGATGTGATCTCCTGCGTATACATCGTCTGGATCGAATCGATGATCACCACTTCCGGCTTCATCTTCCGGATGGTCGCTTCGATATCGGCAAGATCCGTCTCGCAGTAAAGGGAGAGCGCATCTTTAAAATCCCCGAGGCGCTCCGCGCGCATCTTGATCTGCGTAAGAGACTCTTCCCCGGAAACATAGAGGACCTTTTTATCGCTGTTGCATAAATTACGGCACATCTGCAGCAAAAGCGTGGATTTTCCGATGCCCGGGTCACCGCCGACAAGGACCAAAGCGCCCGGTACGATCCCGCCGCCAAGCACGCGGTCCAGTTCTCCCATCCCGGTCCCGATCACATCCTGCGCGTTTAAGTCGATCTCTTTTAGTGTCACGGGTGCCTTGCCGCTCTGTAAGCCGGAACCCTGCGCGTGTGATTTTGCCTTCTTCGGTCCGACCGGCTCTTCCACGAGCGTATTCCAGGACTTGCAGGCGGGACACTGTCCCATCCACTTGGAAAACTCATTTCCGCATTCGCTGCAAAAGAACGCCGTCGTTTTTTCTTTTGCCATATATTAAACTTCTTTGATCTCTACCGCTGTCTTCTGATCCGGCGTTAAAGAGAGGGTCAGGCTCAGCTTGCCGCCAAGGTTCGTCTTCATCTGACCGGCACTTGCGCCGTTTTCAAACACTTCGTACATCGTATCTTCTTTCAGGCCCACGGTGATCATCGCATCCTCTTCTCCCGTGACCGAAAAGCTTAAGCCGTCTTTCTTCTGTTCAAAATCACTCACGTCGGTTCCCGGCTCGCTCTCATACACGAACATCTCGTCGCGCTCGAGCTTGGTCAGTTCCCTGAAGGTTTTGACTTTGTAGAGATTACCCGCAAATGAAAAGCCGTCGAGCTTTGCTTTTTCCGGAAGTGTAAAATCTCCGAAACTCAGTTTTCCACCGTTCTCAAAGATCAGTTCCTTTGCTGCCATGCTTAACCTCCTTATGGTCTTGATGCTTTTTTTGTATGTTTCACGATCTCGATCTGACTCTTTTTGTTGTGCGTCACAAGACGCGCTTCCACGCAGTCACCCTCTTTGACCGTGCCTTCCAGAATCTGTTCTGCAAGCAGGTCTTCGAGCGTGGTCTGGATCGCGCGGCGGATCGGACGGGCGCCGAACTTCTTGTCGTTGCCTTTCTTCACGATAAACGCCTTGGCACCTTCCGTAACGGTCAGCGTAATGCCCATTTCTTCTTTGGCGCGCCTGATCAGGTCCTTCGTCTGCAGTGTCACGATCTTCTTCAGATCGTTATCATTCAAAGCTCTGAAGACGATGATCTCATCGATCCTGTTGATGAATTCCGGGCGGAAGATCCGTTTCACTTCTTCCATGACGCCGTCCTTCATGCGGTCGTAGTCCACCTTCTCGTTTTCGACTGCCGCAAAGCCGAGCTTCTTGGGGTCGATGATGCGGTTTGCACCGGCGTTGCTGGTCATGATGATCACGCAGTTCTTGAAGCTGACCTTGCGTCCCATGGAGTCCGTGATGTGTCCGTCATCCAGAACCTGCAGGAGGATGTTGAAGACATCCGGATGCGCTTTTTCGATCTCATCAAACAGCACGACCGAATAGGGATTGCGCCGTACCTTTTCCGACAGCTGGCCGCCGTCGCCAAAGCCGACATATCCCGGCGGGCTGCCGATCATCTTCGATACGGTATGCGCCTCCATGTATTCCGACATGTCCACGCGGATCAGCGCGTTTTCGGATCCGAAAAGCACGTTGCTTAAGGTCTTTGACAGTTCGGTCTTGCCGACACCCGTAGGACCCAAAAACAGGAACGAACCGATCGGGCGGTTCTTCTCCTTAAGGCCCACCCTGCCGCGTTTGATCGCTCTGGAGAGGGCGCTGACGGCTTCTTCCTGTCCGATCACGTGCTTCTTTAATTCTTTTTCCAGGCGCAGCAGCTTGGCGGATTCCGCCTCTTTGAGCTTGCTGACCGGGATCTTCGTCCACTCGGAAACCGCGATCGCGATCTGCTCTTCGTCCACGACCGTTTCCGTATTTTCGCGATTTTTCATAAAGCGCTTTTTCTTGCGCTGATATTGTTTCTCTGCCTGATCCTGCTCCGTGCGCAGTACGGCAAGTCCCGCAAGGTCGCCGTTACGCAGCAGTTCTTCCCTTTTGGCGTCAAAATCATGCAGCTGCTCTTCCAGCTCCGTTAAACCTTTCGGTACCTTGAGCGCTGTAAGCTTTGCCTTGGATGCGGCCTCATCCATCAGGTCGATCGCTTTATCCGGCAGGAACCGTTCGCTGATGTAGCGGGTCGACATCTGTACCGCCGCCTTCACCGCAGCGTCCGTGATGGTGACGCGGTGATGCGCTTCGTAGTGGGACTTGATCCCGGATAAGATCTTGATCGCCGTCTCCTCATCCGGTTCCGCCACATCGATCGGCTGGAAACGCCGCTCCAGTGCTGCATCCTTCTGCACGTATTTGCGGTATTCCTCATGCGTCGTTGCACCGATCAGCTGGATCTCGCCTCTTGCAAGCGACGGCTTTAGGATATTGGAAGCATCGATCGAGCCTTCCGCGCCGCCGGCCCCGATCAGGGTATGCAGCTCATCCAGGAATAATAAGATATTGCCCTGCGAAATGACTTCGGAGATGATGCGTTTGATGCGCTCTTCAAATTCACCGCGGTATTTGGTACCGGCAACCATCCCGGACAGGTCCAGCGTCAGGACACGCTTGTTCTGCACGGTTTCGGGAACCGCACCGCTTGCGATCCTTGCTGCCAGGCCTTCCACGATCGCCGTTTTGCCGACGCCCGGTTCCCCGACCAGACACGGATTGTTCTTGGTCCTGCGTGATAAGGTCTGGATGATCCGGTCGATTTCCGCTTCCCTGCCGATAACGGGGTCGAGCTTCCCTTCTTCCGCAAGTGCCGTTAGGTCCCTGCTGTACTTGTCGATCAGCAGATCCTGCTGCTCCGCCGTATGGATGCCCTTAAGCTGCTGGATCTCTTCCTTATAGGCTTTCGGATCCTCTCCCATGGCCATCAGGATGTCCACGTAGATCTTCTGCGGATTCACGGAAAGCGTGTTCAAAAGGCGCACGGCCAAATTATCCACATCACGAAGCAAAGCCAGAAGGATATGCTCTGTTCCAATCTGGCTTGCTTTGAATCGTTCCGCTTCCGTTATACTGTTTCGTAAGATCTGTTCCGCCTTGGGACTGTAGCCGTCGCGCTCCTTGAGCGAGACGGAAGAAGGCGGCGCGATCTGTTCTTTGATCAGGTCCAAAACCTTGGACCGGTCCACATCATTTTCCATCAGCACACTGGCCGCGACTCCGGTGCCCTCTTCGATGAGTCCCAAGAGGATGTGTTCCGTTCCGACGTACCCGTGTCCCAAATCCCTGGAAAAGGCGGAAGCGAGCTTCAGCGCCTTTTCGGCTTTAAGGGTATATCCCGGCATCTGTTTCTCCTTAAGGTCTGTTGATGTCTATGAACTCGAATTCAAAGTCATCATCCAGATCGATGTTCTGTGTATTGTACGGATTCTGTCCGTAAGGGTTGTAGCCCTGGTTGTATTGACCGTACTGGTCATATCCCTGCGGATAGCCCTGATTATACGGGTCGTATCCGTTATAACCCTGGTTATAGCCGCCGTAGTTCTGTCCGTAACCCTGGTTGTACGGATCATATCCCTGCTGCGCATAACCCTGGCTGTAAGGGTCATATCCATTGTAGCCCTGGCTGTAGGGATCGTAACCCTGGTTGCCATAGCCCTGGCCATATTGACCGTATTGGTCATATCCCTGAATATTTCCGGTATTCTGCAGGTTCGCGGTATTCTGCAGGTTCGCCGTGTTCTGCAGGTTTGCGGTATTCTGCTGTACGCGGTCCTGTTCATAAGGCGCCTGCGCATACTGCTGCGTCGAGCTCTGCTGCCAGTAACCGCTCTCCTGCTGCGGAACCGTTTCCTTGTGGATCTGGGATGCCGGTTTCACAGCCTTGCTTGTATCGGGCTTTGGAATCTCGGTCGGGATATCGACTTTGGCTTTTTCCACTGCAGGCGGGGTTGCTGCCTGTTTCGGCGGATTCGCCTGCGTCGGTGCTGCGGGCTTCGGTGCCGTAGCTGCATTTGCAACGCTTCCAGCGGAAGCGTCGTTGGTCGCACCCGGCTGGCCGGGTACGACGGAGCGCAACGCGCCGGCCATCGCGGAACGCGATTCTATTGCCGGTGCTTCCTTCGCTGCCGCCGCAGTTGCTGCCACACCTGCTACAGTAACTGCCGGTGCTTCCTTAGCCTGTGCCGGTGCTGCCGGCTGAGGTGCTGCCGGCTGAGGTGCTGCCGGCTGAGGTGCTGCCGGCTGAGCGGACGCTGCCGCTCTCTGTCCCATCTTACTGTACGGTGACTCGCCGCCCTTCGGCCTTCTGTCATCGTTATCCTTAATGGTGCCTTCTAACGAAGCCCAGTCGATGCTTTCGGGTTCATCGAAGTCCATTGCCTTTTTGCGTTTCTTTTCTTTCTTCTTTTCTTCCCGGCTCTTTCTCGAGAACAGGCCGCCGTCATCGTCATCATCGTAGTCATCATGGAATTCCGCTTTCGGTGCATTTGCCGGTGCTTCATTTGCTGCCTGTACCGGTTTTACGAAATCGCTGACGGAGGCCGCATTAAGCGGTGTACCGGACTGTGCCGGATGCGGTTGTGCAGTTGCTGCATTTGCCGGTGCGACGGGCGCTCCCGTTGCCTGAACCGGAACAACGGTCGGGGCTGATTTTCCTGCCGTCTGCGTTGTCGGCGCGCCAAGCTTTGCTGCCGCATCTGCCGGTGTCGTCACCGATTTCACGGTTGCCGTATGGCCCTTTGCTTCCGGATGCGGGTCATTCACAAGCTTGTCAAAATCAACCGGCTCGAAGGTCTCACCCATTTCCATCCTGGCCAGCTCGCTTGCACGGATCCTGCTCGTCTCCTCAACGGAAGGCTCGCGACGCGCAGGCGTTCTCTGCGGTTCGTCCTCTTCGTCCTCGTCGATATAATCATAGCTCTGATAATCACGCAGCTTTAAGAAGAAGTTCAATAAGAAGATAAACATCACGATCATGACAACCGCCATGACACCGATGATGATCAGTCTGCGGAATGCAACCGCCTGATAATCCTTGCCGTCGCTATCGCCCTTGTCTCCAAAGATCGAGCTTAAGAAGCCGCCCTCTTCTTCCGTAGTCACGGCGCTTTCATTCACGATCGGCAGATATCTCTGGTAGGTACCGCCGACCTGGTCATACAGATACCAGCCGGAGATGCCTTCCGAACTCATGGCATATAAAAGGAAGAAATCCGTCGGGGGCACGTCCGTGATCACCGTGGAATCCACTGCGTTGACCGCATAAGCTTCCAGCGTCAGGCCGTCCCACTGCAGGGCGGCTTTGGTGAATCCGTTCGGTGCCTGTACCGATTCCGGTGCATTCATGATGATGATGTAACGATTTTCAATGCCCTGGATCATCTTGAAATCCTGAAGCGATCCGGTTGCGGGATCATAGATATTGAAGTTTCCGTTCTCTCCCGTATTGTCCGTTACATAGAGCAGTGTCAGGTCTGCCATATCAAAGGAAGCCGCTTCCACGGTCTGTCCTTCATAGGTTGTTGTCGTCTTATGGAACAGTGCGGGCATGTATTCATCCGCAAAGACCGTTGAGATGAGTTTGCTGCCGTCCGTGGATACGATGGTGCCGGGTTCCACGCCCGTTAAGCTCTCGCCCATGCCGCTCATCGCCGCTGCCGTATCCTCTCCCTCCACACTGATCGTTACCGAGGAAGTTGCGGGTTCTGCGCCGTTTCCGTCAAAGATCGCGGATGCGCTGACTTCCGCCATGCCGCCGGATAAAACGGAAAACGTAATGTTTGCCGATAAGTCGGAGAGCTGCAGCAGACCGCCGTCCCCGCCGCCGTAAGCAACATCACAGTCCACAAAGGAAAGCCTGTTGGGATCGAAGCTGATGCCGATCTGCGGTGCTTCCGCGGCATCCGCCGGATTCTCGGCCGTATAGGAAACCGTTATCACGTCTCCCACGACTGCTTCCGTCGGCTCTGCCGTGATCGTAATGCTTCCTTCCGCAAATACCGGGAGGACATACAGCACGCCGGTCAGTGTCAGGACAAGCATGAGTGTGATCAGCTTGCTGATCATGCGCCGGCCGCTTTTATTCAGATTCATATAGAACTCCTTTCCAATCATCCGTTTACTTCTGTACGATTGTCAGTTTATATGTTTTCGTTGTTCCGTTCTGTGCTTTGCACACAACCAGATATACGTTTGTTCCGATATAAACGGGAACCGTTCCGGTTCCACCGACACTTGCGTACTGGCTTAAGGGTGTTGCCTTGATCGTAACGCTCGTGACGCCTTTATCAACAGTCAGAGAATAGTACTCGTTGTTTCCGGAAAATGCGGGAAGCAGCTGATAGCCTTCCACGCTTAAGCTTGCCAGTTCGCAGTTCGGGTTGGATTCCGAAGTCGGCTTCTGGCAGGGCGATTCCGGCATATCCGTATAATACGGGATCCGAAATTCCAGGGTCGTATTCAGATCGGTATAGGCTCTCTTTAAACGGGTTCCTTCCGTGCTTGCCGCACAGATGTTGCTCATATACTGGTGTGCATAGATCCCGTTTGCGGCGTTGACCACATTGAACTTCTGGAAGTAGAGCGTGTTCTGTCCGCATTTGACATACCGTTCGCTGACATATTTTGCGGCACCCATGATGGAACGGTATCTCGAATTCCAGGGCCGCATATAATTCTCATCCGATCCGGATGCATAGATCAGCCCGTTCATGGGAGCTGTCAGCCCGTTTGCCGCATAGGCACCGATATTGAAAAAGTTAAACAGGTTTTCATACCCTGACACATTGCCTTTGACGCATTCGCTGTTTCCGTAGACCCCCTGCTCCTGCAGGCATCTGGATGCCAGATGATAAGGGCTGATCCCGTTTGCTCTGCCGGCCTCCGTAAACGTTGTGGCGTAGGATCTTGTCACGCCGTCGGTATCCGCATAAGAGCCGCTCATAAAAGAACCGGCCAGAATATTGGCCGTTCCCGATTCGTTCTGGTAATCATGATACTCCAGCGTCTCAAACTGAAAGATGCCGGTGTCATCCAGAAAATTCCTGGGATCGAGATAGTATTTGATGATCGCGGGTGAAGCGGATGCCCATGCACCCCCGTCAAAACCGTACCACTGGTCGCGTTCGCTGTTATAGGCTCTCGGGTCCGTCGACTTCCAGGAGGGGATCGAGGAGATCGAGGTCAGGTTCTTTCCGATCGCACATTCCGCGTTCACGACATCTTCCCATTTCAAGCCGGTATTGACCGGAACGATCTTCCAGTTCGGATACTTGGCATGCAGGATGCGGAGGTTGTTCTTATAACTCTCCGGCATCTGCGCGATCACGTTTTCAAATGCCGCATCAGCCTTTGGGACATTCTGTGCCGACACGGCCGTGCGTGTGACCAGATCGGAACGGACGAACCCTTCCTTTGCAGCTCCCATATATGTGAAGCTGACTTTGTACCAGGTATAATTATCGCTCGCCTTGACTTCATCCAGGATCGTCAGTTCATGTCCCGTATTTAATTGTACCACAACAGCGCCACCTACCTCCTTATCACGGATACGGACGCCGGTGCCCCTGATAAAACCCTGATTGGAATTCACTTCGGTCGTAACCGGTGCCTCTGCCTGTGCGGGCTCTGCGACCGGGCTTACGCCTTCTACAAAATCCGACCGGATATAGCCGGTCAGCGCTTCTTTATTCTGAACAAATGATATCGCATACCAGGTATTGTTGTCACTACCCTGCATGCTGCTTTTCACGGTCACGCTGTCCCCGGTCGTTACGCGGCTTACGACTTTGCCGTCTACCGGCTGCGTGCGGACGTTGACCCCGCTTCCCTTGACTTTGCCAAGCTGCATTCCCTGCGTGCCGGCCACAGTCTGCGCTTCCTGTGTCTCCTGCGCAGGTTCCGCCTCCTCTGCAGGCGCTGCGCTCTCTTCCGTTTTGATTGTAACCGTTTCCTTGGATTTTGTTACCAGATCGGACCGGATGTAACCTGACTTGTCCTGTACGCGGATCTTATACCATTTCTTTCCGTCCTTGCCGTCTTCTTCCGATAAGATCAGCACGTCTTCTCCCTGTTTCACACAAAAGACGCACGCTGCGGAAGATGATGCCTTCTCGCGGACAATCCCGCTTCTGCATTTGACACTTCCCTTGTTCGCCGTTGCGGCGAATACATCCTGACCACAAAATGCGAGTGTGCAGATCAAAAAGAGCAGAAATACACACACTCTGCAATGCCATCTCCCCTCAGACGGCACTCTCCCACTTAGTGGTGCAAAATTCATATACCGATTCCCCCTTCAATATATGAAAAACAAAAGACCCCTTTAATATCACTATCTTACAACGATAGTTTGTTTATGTCAACCATATGTTGTTGATTTTACGCATCCGATTCACTAGATATTGCGTTATTGTCTCTCGAACCGTCTCCTTCCTTTCGCATCCTTGCCATAATCGGATGCAAAACCCATTTTCCGCTGTTTTTCCCTGACCACCTTGGCAACATGTATCTCATCCTGCTTGACCTTCGTGGCACACGCACTGCAGTACATGCCTGAGCGGATGTCCGCCCCGCAGAGTGCGCAGTGCATGAAGATCGGGGAGTCCGGTGTGACTTCGATCCGCTCCTCGATCAGAAGCTGCCTGATCTTGGCTTTGGAAACGCCGGTCGCTGCCGACACGTCCGACTGCGTGGCGCCCGGATGCTGCTCGATGTAGTTGCGGACCTTGCCGTAATCATCATAAGCAAGCGCACCGCACAGTTCGCAGGCATACTCGCCAACACCCTTATAGATCATCCTGCCGCCGCATTCGCTGCAGTTGACCGGTATGTCTAATGAAAGATATTCTTTGGGTTCGCTCATAATCCCTCCGGATCCGGCCGGTGTGATCACCGATCAGATATCTGCTTCGTCGATCGCACGTCCGATATCGTTACGCTTGTAGGCATTTCCGAACGTGACCAGTTCGGTTGCCTTGTAGGCATTCGCCCTGGCTGCCTTTAAGTCTTCTCCGAGTGCCGTTACGCCGAGCACCCTGCCGCCGTTTGTGATGACCCTGCCATCCGGGCTCAGTTTGGTTCCCGCATGGAAACAGAAAATATCGTCCCTGCCGTCAAAGTTCTCCAGGCCCGTGATCGCAAAGCCCTTCTCGTAGTGCAGCGGGTATCCTTTGGAAGCCAGTACCACGCAGACCGCCGCATTGTCGGTAAATTTCAGTTCGATCTGATCGAGCGTCCCGTCGATGCAGGCATTCATCACGTCGATGATGTCATTCTCCATGCGCGGCAGTACCACCTGTGCCTCGGGGTCCCCGAAACGTGCATTGTATTCTAAGACCTTCGGACCGTCCTTTGTTAACATCAGCCCGAAGAAGATCACCCCGTGAAAATCACGGCCCTCTGCTCTCATGGCATCCACGGTCGGCTGGAAGATCGTCTTTTTGCAGATCTCATCGATCTCTTTGGTATAAAACGGGCTCGGGGAAAACGTGCCCATGCCGCCCGTGTTGAGGCCCTGGTCGTTATCCATTGCACGCTTATGGTCCTGCGCCGAGGTCATCGGCCGGATCGTCTTACCGTCGCAGAATGTCAGCACGGAAACTTCTCTTCCCGTCATGAATTCTTCCACGACCATGCGGTTGCCGGCATCGCCGAACTGCTTATCTTCCATGATGGATTTTACGCCGGCCTTTGCATCTTCCAGTGTCTCGCAGATCAGCACGCCTTTGCCGAGTGCCAGACCGTCCGCCTTTAAAACGATCGGCATCTTTGCCGTTTCCAGATATGCAAGTGCATCCTGCGGGTTGTCAAAGTTTTCATACGCCGCCGTCGGGATGTTGTATTTCTTCATCAGATCCTTCGAGAACGCTTTGCTGCCCTCTAAGATCGCTGCCTTTTTATCGGGGCCGAAGGCACGGAGACCTTTTGCATTCAACACGTCTACCAGCCCGCCCACAAGCGGGTCGTCCGGTCCGACGATCACCAGATCGATCGCGTTGCCTGCTGCCCAGTCCGCAATTTTATCAAATTCCATGACCGGGATCGGCACCAGTTCCGCCAACTGCGCAATGCCTGCATTGCCCGGTGCACAGTAGATCTTATCGACCTGTTTGCTCTTTGCTACTTTGCTGATGATCGCATGCTCCCGTCCGCCGGAGCCAACCACAAGAACCTTCATACGCTTCCTCCGTGTTTTCGCTGACTTTTTCTCTTGTATTGTTGCCGGGTCAGCGATTTCATTCTTTCATCTCAGTTTCGTTGACTTTTTGCCCCTGTTTTCGTCGCTTCGTCAACGATTTTTAATTTTCCTAACGATTTCGTTGATTTTTCTCTTATTTTGGAGTGGAAAAATCAGCGATATTTTCTATTTTTCGTGATTTCGTTGATTGGCTTCCCATAAAGAGCGAAAACAGTCAGCGATCTGAGATATTTTTCTCAGTTTCGCTGATCGGGTGCCAAAATCAACCGCCAAAATGCCGATCCTCTATCCGATCAAAACGCGGCCGTCGGCGATCGCCTGGATGACGGCCGGAAGGAGTTTCCACTCGGCCTGTTCCATCACGCGCCGCTGCAGGATCTCGGGCGTGTCGCCGTCTTGCACTTCCACGGCCTTCTGCATGATGATCGGGCCGGTGTCGGTACCGCTGTCTACAAAATGAACCGTGGCGCCCGTGATTTTGACGCCGCGTTTTAATGCTGCTTCATGTACTCTCAAGCCGTAAAAACCGTCTCCGCAAAACGACGGGATGAGGCTTGGATGGATGTTGATGATCCGGTGCGAAAACGCATCGACAAAGCGTGCCGAAAGCACCACGAGAAAGCCGGCCAGCACGACGAGTTCTGCGCCGCTCCCCCTGATCGCATCGATCATCGCCTGATCGTAGTCGGCGCGGTCCGCATAATCCTTCGGGGAAATACAGCAGCTTTTGATGCCATGCTCCGCTGCCCTTGTCAGCGCATAGGCATCCTTTTTGTTGCTGATCACGAGTGCGATCTGCGTGTTTGTTAATTCCTTCTTTTCGATGGCGTCGATGATCGCCTGCAGGTTTGTGCCGCCACCCGACACCAGGACTGCGATCTTTAGCATAATTCGATCCCTTTATCTCCTTTGACGATCTCGCCGACGCGGTACGCCTTTTCTCCGGCGGATTCGATCGCTTCGATCGTCTTCTTCTCGTCTGCGGCATCCACGGTAAGCATCATGCCAATGCCCATGTTGAAGGTGTTGTACATCATCTCTTCCGCGATGTTGCCGCTGGTCTTTAATAGATCAAAGATCGGCGGGATCGGGTAAGAATCCTTTTTGACTTTTGCAAGAACACCATCCGGCAGCATGCGCGGAATGTTCTCGTAAAAACCGCCACCCGTGATGTGGCTGCAGCCCTTGATGGTCACACCTTTCTTCTTCACGGCTTCCAGGGCCTTCACGTAGATCTTGGTCGGCGTGAGCAATGCATCGCCCAGGTTCATGCCGAGATGGTCGATGTAGGTGTGCAGCTTCTCTTCCGTCATCGGGAACACGCGGCGCACCAGTGAGAACCCGTTGGAGTGCAGGCCAGAAGATGCGATGCCGATCAGAACGTCTCCGGGTTTGATTTTTTCGCCCGTGATCAGATCCTTGCGGTCCACAACGCCGACCGCAAAGCCGGCCAGATCATACTCATCCTCCGGCATGAGCCCCGGATGCTCCGCCGTCTCGCCGCCGATGAGCGCAGCGCCTGCCATCTTGCAGCCTTCCGCCACGCCTTTGACGATGTCCGCGATCTTCTCGGGCTCGTTCCTGCCGCAGGCAATGTAATCTAAGAAAAAGAGCGGCTCGCCGCCTGCGCATGCAACGTCGTTGACGCACATCGCAACCGCATCGATGCCGATCGTGTCATGCTTGTTCATTAAGAAGGCGATCTTGACTTTCGTGCCGCATCCGTCGGTTCCCGACAGCAGCACCGGATCGTCCATCTTCTGGATCTTCTTTAAGGAAAACGCGCCGGAAAATCCGCCGAGCCCCGAGAGCACTTCTTCGCGCATGGTCTTCTGCACGTGCTCCTTCATCAGCTCCACGGACCGGTATCCGGCCTCGATGTCAACACCCGAACTCTTGTAATCCATTTATGCCCTCCTGTTCGCTGCAGGCATTACCGGCCTGCTGTTGTGATCCCTCTGTATCTATCCGTGCGCTTTACTTGTTCTGAAGGTATGCTTCGTATCCGACTTCTTTGAGCTTTGCATCCTTCTTCTGCACTGCTTCGCAAAGTTCGTCTTTATAATCCTTGAGTTTTTGAAGCAACGCGGGATCGGAAATGGCCAGCATCTTGACTGCCAGAATCCCTGCGTTTGCCCCGCCGTTTATCGCTACGGTCGCAACCGGAATGCCGCTTGGCATCTGCACGATCGAGTAGAGCGAATCCCTGCCGCCGAGGCTTGTCGTATGCATCGGGATCCCGATGACCGGCATCGGAAAGATCGCCGCACACATGCCCGGCAGATGTGCTGCCATGCCGGCACCCGCAATGATCACCTTGAAGCCTTTGCTCTCGGCGTTCTTGGCATATTCAAAAAACACATCCGGTTCGCGGTGCGCCGAGATGATCGTCATCTCATAATCCACACCGAATTTTTCCAGGATTTCCGCTGCCTTTTTCATCACCGGCAGATCGGAATCAGAACCCATAACGATACCGACTTTACTCATAAAATCTCCTTCCCGACCGAACGGGTCGCGCGCAAATATATTGTACCTTAATTCCTGAGTGCAAGCAACGGACGATTCAATTCTTCAAGTCCTTCAAGAACAAACAATCCGTCCTCAATGATCACGGTTTCCGATCCGTCTTCTGCGATCGCCGTGATCGACGCCAGTTCATCATAGGGGATCGTAATATCCGTGTGGCAATGGAAGTATGCCTTCTTCGGATCCGTCTTGCGGTTCAGCGTGATCTCGTTGTCCCTGGCCACGATCTTTTTACCGTCCGGATTGTAAGTGACAAGGTCCTCATCGTAGCTGTAGCAGGTGTCGCCTAGCGCAAAGTGCGGCCCGGTCTTTTCCGCGATCAGAATGTCCAGGCGGTCCTGAATGTCATAGGTGATCGCCATCTTATAGGCCGTCGTGTTCGTGCCGATCGCAAATTCCCCAAGCGGGAGAAAATCATGATGGTAGAGCACGTTGTCCTTAAAGTATTTTTTATTTTCTTCTTCGGTGTCAAAATTCGCGCAGGAATAATCCGCAACGCGTCCGTCTTTTAAAGTCACGGAGAGGTCCACATATTTTAAGCCGTCTAGATAGACCTGCGTGACATGCAGCACGCCGTTGGTGCCGGTCAGCTTCGGGGAGGTGAACACCTCGCCGACCGGAATGTTGACGTCCGCCACACAGTTTTCAAAGATCGTTTCGGTCGCAGGATCTTTAAGGTCATAAAGCGCGACGGTGATATCCGTGTGATTTTTCCCCTTGCCCAGAACATGCACAAATTTTGCTTTGTCGAGGGTATCGATCAGAATCTGCTGCATATGCTCGTAGCGCTTGTAGTCGAGCGTATTGACTTTGACGGTCTCTTTGAAGATCTCTTCGAAATCCTTGCCGATCCCGGGGCATGGGAACGAAATGATCGTGAAGCTTCGCTCCTCGCCGATGATGTAT
>JAEEGL012793088.1_pt1 | contig 18458 bp, 14 predicted proteins | sample 9134231 | NCBI WGS metagenome assembly JAEEGL01 (sample SAMN16246548, study PRJNA631951) | gut metagenome | biome: gut microbiome; feature: rumen; material: fiber-attached | host: Bos | place: Iran: Karaj | collected 2018-10 | reverse complement strand
AGAAGGTTCTTAAGAAGGAAGAGGTCAATGTACAGCTTCAGAAGCTTAAGAACAAGAAGATTGCTTCCATGATCACTCTTTCGGAAGAGACCAGAAGAATGCAGGATATGATGAAGATGTATTCCGGTGGCATGAATATGCCCGGCTTCGGAAAAGAGGGAGAGACTCTTGTTCTTAACATCAATCATCCTCTTGTAAAGAGCCTGGTGGACAATGAGAACGGCAAGAACAACGAGCTTATCTGTGAGCAGCTCTACGATCTTGCAAGACTCCAGCATGCACCTCTTGAAGCAGAGGAGATGTCAAGATTCATACTCAGAAGCAACGAGCTTATGTCTCTTCTTGTTGATGCAAAAGAAGACTGATATTGTTAATAATTAAAGGCTGTGAAATATTCTTTCACAGCCTTTTTTGCATAATAAGGAGAAATCATTTTTCCTCGACAATCGCAAAACTATAGGATATACTAGAAGTTGGGGTATTGGGCTCTTTTATACGCCAATATATAGTATATTGAGAGCGGATTGGGATAAACCGGTCCGTCCTGAGGTTTTATGGGTAACAGCTATTCTGAGACAAGAGGATCTCTCATGTTCTCCGAATCCAAGATTGAACAGAATCTTGAATTGGGAGAAGTATACGAGGGCGTCTTCGAAATTGAAGAGGAACATCAGTTGGAAATGGAAGGATATGTTTATTCTTCTTCTATTAGAGTTACCCTCGGGGAGAATCATTTCAGCGGGGTGTCCGCCTCTATTCCCTATGAAATAAGGACCGAAGGCATGCAGCCCGGAGATGTTCTAAAGGGCAGCTTTTCCATTGTATCCAACAGAGGGGAGTATGTGCTTCCTTTTGTTGTAATGATCGTTCATTCCAATCTCACCTCATCAATGGGACAAGTCAAGAATCTGTTCCATTTTACCAATCTTGCAAAGAGCAGCTGGTCAGAAGCTGCGGACATATTCGCCGATCCGGCTTTCGTTGAATTGCTCCATGGCAATGATTCCAAATATCGTGATCTCTATAAAGGTTTGTCAAAAAAAGGCAACAAGAACCTTAATCTGGAAGAATTCCTTATCGGTATCAATAAAAAACAGAAAATAGAATACACTGTGGCAAAGGACGAGATTAAAGTCCTTAATCCCAGCGGAATAACGGAACATACCATAGATCTGGAGAGAAACGGCTGGGGTTATACCCTTCTTGCGGCCAAGGCGGAAGGCGATTTTATAGAGCTTACAAATAACAGAATCGAAGACGAAGACTTTGTGGGTGACGTCTGCCACTTCACTTTTAATATTCATGAATCCGGACTGCATGAAGGAAGAAACTTCGGAAGGATTACTTTCAAGCATCCCTACGGCAGAGTGTCCGTAGTGGTAATGGTTACCAACAACCCTCTCGGAATCAATGCTTCCATGAGTCGTAAGCATAAAAGTGTGACTTTCAGTCTTATTCGTCAGTATCTGGATTACAGAATGGGCAAGCTGGCTAAGAATAAGTGGATATCCTACACGGAGGATATGCTTAATCACAGATCCGGCCTTTCAGAAAAAGATACTCTTGAGAACAACCTTTACAAGGTTCATCTTTTGCTTGAAGCCGAGAGATACAACGAAGCCAAATGGATAATCGACAGACAGATTACCACTGAGATAGATGACGGAAGCAATGAAGAATACTGTTATTATCTCTATCTCATGAGTCTCTACAATGTGGACGAATATTATGCCCGGGACATAGCCGGACGTATTAAGAGCATATATGACAAGGATCCCACTAACTGGAGAGTGGCATGGGTTCTTTTGAAAGTATCATCGGAATTCAGAAAAGTTCCCTCCAGAATGTACAACTTCGCCCTGAAACAGGTGGATATGGGCTGTCGCAGTCCGCTTTTATATGTTGAGATAGCCAATCTCTTAAATGAGTCGCCGACTCTTATGATGAGACTGGAAGAAAAAGAAAGACGCGTGATCCTTTTTGCGGCAAAGAACGGCCTTATAAGCGAGGAACTCAGCAGACAGGTGTCATACCATGCCGCAAGACTAAAGGACTTTGATAACAAGATATATACAGCCCTTGTTAATCTATATGAAAAATACGAAAGCAAAGAGATATTGGAAGCAATCTGTATGCAGTTGCTCAGAGGCGGAAAATACGGGGATAAATACTTTAACTGGTATGCGCTGGCAATTGAGAACAATCTTCCTTTGAACAATCTCTACGAGGCTTATATGGCAAGTATCAATCTTTTGAGCGATCATCCTCTGCCCAAGCCCTTGCTTATGTATTTCTCTTACCAGAACAATCTGCCTCTGGACCAGATAGCGTATATCTATGCCTACATGGTAAAGAACAGAGACAATTATCCCGATCTCTACATGACTTACAGGGATGATATATCAAGATTCATCTTAAAGAACCTCTATGCCGGAGTAATCAACAGAGATCTGGCATATCTCTACAATGAGATTCTTTTAAGGAAGATGGGGACGGTAGACAATCTGAGACAGTTCGCCAATGTCGTGCTGGTTCATTGCATTAGGATAGAAGATCCCTCCATATCTTCTGTGGTTGTAATTGATGAGAGAATGAAGGAAGAACTTGTCTATCCCGTAACGGGAGGCAAGGCCTATGTGACCCTGCCCAGCAGCGAATATACCGTTCTGCTTGAGGACCCCAAGGGCCACAGATATTACATGACAAAAGAATACATCACTGAGATGTATTTTATTCCCAGAAAACTGCTTCCTCAGATAGAACAATATGCGGAAGATTCTCTTCTTTTGGATCTCTTCATATGTGACGGTAACAGGGATTACGTGACCGTAACTGACAGGAATGTCAGCAGATACAGATATTTGGAACAGAGCAAAGAAGTGGATGATGATTTCAGAGCTGCCATAAGACTTCCTCTGGTCAGATTCTATCAGGACAGAGATGATTATTCTTCGGTGGATGAGATTCTCAGTGTTATAGATAAGACCGACGTTCTCTATAAAGACAGAGACGAACTCTTAAGAGTATTCATCAACAGAGGAATGTTGGACAGAGCTTATGAATATATCCTCTATTACGGTCCGGAGAGTGTGGATCCCCAGATTCTTGTAAGAGTGGCTACCCTTCTTATTGAGAGGGACGGCTTCGTGGATGACGAGAAGATGAAGGCCGTAATATGGGCGGCTTTCGAAAGAGGCAAATACAACGATACGGTTTTAACCTATCTTGCCAGGTATTTCAAAGGTTCCGTTAAGAATCTCAGAAATGTATGGAAGGCGGCTTCCGGTTTCTATATTGATACCTACAATATATGTGAGGCGATGATATCCCAGACCCTTATGACGGGGGCATATATAGGCGAAGAGGTACAGATATTAAAAGAATACGTGGATGGCGGTGCCAAGACGGAACTTGAGCAGGAGTATCTGAATAACCTTGCTTACGAACACTTTGTAAGAGACAGGGTTGTGGACGGATACATGTTCCAGGAGATGGAGAGGCTATACGACAACGAAGGAAAACTTTCGGAAGTATGTATGTTGGCCTTCCTCAAATATCATTCGGAGAACAGCAATATACCGGCTCTGGATGATGGCATCAAGGCTCACATCAGAAGATTTATTCATATACTCTACGTGGAGAAGGGAATGATAATGCCTTTCATGAAGGCTTTCGGTTCCATCTCTATGGATGCCCTTGAGATGTCCAATCTCTCAATGGTGGAATACAGAGGCAATGAGGATGCGATTGTAACCATCCACTATTGTATAAGTCAGGATGATGACGCTAAGAACGGTTATACAAGAAACGAGATGACCAATGTCTACGGAGGAGTGTTCGTCAAATCCTTCCTCCTCTTTTTCGGAGAGACTCTTCAGTACTATATAACCGAGAAAACGGACGGAGTGGATCAGCTTACCGAGAGCGGAAGCATCAGCTGTAATGATGTGGATATTGAACCCGGTACGGACAGATACAATCTTGTAAATGATATAGCGCTTTCAACGACCCTTAAGGACTACGAGACAGCCCTTGAGCTCTTGGAAGAGTACAAATACAAAGAATACTTAGTGACCAATCTTTTCAGACCTCAATAAGAGGTTATAGTCAAATGAAACGGTGAGATATGTTTGGAATAGGTAACTCAGTCGTAGTAGGTTACGATATTTCAACTAAATATGCGCAGATAAGCTACATGGCCAAGGGTGATGATATGCCTAAGACCATAAGTGCCAAGGACGGAGTGGAGCAGTTCAATATTCCGGTCTGTCTTTTCAAGCGCCTTGAAGTCAACCAGTGGTTCTACGGAGAAGATGCCATAAGCTACAGTGAGATGGAAGAAGGACAGCTGGTGGACAACCTCTGGGAGAGAGCTCTTGTGGGCGAAAAAGTAGTGGTGGTTGAGGAAGAATTCGACCCGGTAGCCCTGCTTCTTCTCTATATCAAAAGAAGTCTTACACTTATTCTGCGTGACGTTAAAAAGGACGATATTGCAGGAATAATGTTTACTGTTCCCAAGCTTACAAAGAGAGCCATAGAAGTTCTCGAGCAGGTGGTGGGCATGATGAATCTGGGAGACACAAAGATAGGCTTCCAGGGACGTGAGGAAAGCATATATTATTACATCGTCAATCAGCCGGAAGAACTGCGCAAGTACGGTGTTATGGTGTACGACTACAGTGAAGAATACATGATGAGTCTCTATTATCATGAGAACAGAAACACAAGTCCCACCGTAGCTTTTGTGGATGAACTTGAACACCCTCAGCTGTCCCTGGGCATGGAGGAACAGGACGGACGCTTCCTTGAGATCGTGGAGACAACCATAGGGGAAAAACTTATAAGCTGTGCTTATCTTATAGGCGACGGTTTTGGAGGAGATTGGTGTAACGAATCCCTTAAAGAGCTCTGCAGAAACAGGAGAGCTTTCAGAGGAAACAACCTCTACAGTCGTGGTGCATGCTATGCCATGAGATCCAGACTTGAGAAGAACGGCAGCAGTCAGTCAAGAGTATTCTTAGGCAAGGATAAATTAAAAGCCAACGTAGGTATGGATATAAGAAGAGGAAGAGATGAATCATATCTGGCTCTGTTAAACGGTGGAGAAAACTGGTTTGACTCAAAAGTGAGCTACGAAATGATTCTGGATAAGGGCAATTCTTTTACCCTGTCCATAATGCCTCTTGACGGAAGAGAAGTAAGAAACGTGGAGATAGTCTTAGAGGGGCTTGAGGAAAGAGAAGCCATGGCTACCAGAATAAAACTGGAAGCCATAATGGAGTCCGAAAATATGCTTAGAGTAAATGTTACGGACTTAGGTTTCGGAGAGATATATCCCGCCACATATCAGCTGTTTACCAAGGAGATAGACATCAATGAGTAATATGATATTGTGCCAGGGCACATATGCGAAAAAACCATATTATGCATCGGATGACTGCAGGAATCTGTATTCTGTGGAAGAACTGTGTTACTATCTCTACCACAATGCTTATCTTTTGGATGACAGATTTGTTAACGGTGAGCTGGTGGACTGGATTGAAACAGAACTGGAACTGGCAGACCTTGCCAAGGCAGTAAAGCGATACGCGGGACGACCGGATGCCCTTACCAAGCTTGTCTGTGATCTGAGAGACAAGGTGGGTTATTACGATAACGAAGACTGGGAAAAACTTCTGGGGGAGATAGGTCGCAACAACAGACTTACCGTTGAAGAGAGAAGAAAACTCAGGGCCGATGCTTTTTTGGAAGAAGGCAAATATGCTCTTGCATCCGATGAATATGAAGTCTTATTAAGGGAGACTTCCTTAAGCCAGACCAAGCTCAGAGCCAAGGTATATCACAACTTAGGAGTGTGTTCGGCGGGGCTTTTCATGTTCAGAAGAGCGGCGGATTATTTTGGCAAGGCTTATGAGACCTTCCCCAATACGGAGAGTTATGTGTCCATGCTTTCCGCAATGAAGTTGTATATGACCAGGAAGGAATATCTGGATTATCTGGCAGAGCATAAGGAGAGTTATGAGGACTCTCTTGAAGTGGAAAGAAAGATGGAAGTGCTTAAATTGGATTGGCCCAATCAGGCATCCAAGAAATTCCTGGATTCTCTTATGTCAAAGAGAGAGCAGGGAGGTGCTTTCTATGACGGAATAGAGAGCCTGTCAATGAATATAAAGCAGCAGTACAAAGAATGTGTATTTCGTAACAGAGGGTAAAGAATGGGAAAAGGGAACGGCTTTTTTCAAAAACTGTTTAGAACTGAAGAAGATGACTTTCTTGCCATGGAACTGGATGAGGCAAAAGAGGAAGACTTTGAATGGGACTGGGACCATATTGTAGAAGAACGTCATTTTTTCAAGATGAGTGATGCCCTTCAGAGGGAGAAATATATCCGAAGTCTGGTGGAGCAGATCAAGGACGCATCCAACGAACTTGACAAGTTGTCCTACGAATACAATGTTGTCACCGCTACATTGAAGGACATGGATGAGATAGATGCTCTTCCTTATGATGAGAAACTGGATCTGCAGGCTTCGGCTAAGCAAATTGTTTTCTACGAAGGGGAAACCAGGGATTACAGCATAAAGAAGAGTGCCATGACCGAAGAGCAGTTCAAGAACATGGAAAGACATGAGGACACTATTCCCAAGGCTGTGGAAGATATGAAGGAAGCTGAGGACTACAAGGTCAAGATCAAGGAAGACCTGCAGAAGCTGGAAGCGGAAAAGCATGCCTATCTTTATTCACAGAGTGAACTGAGAAGAGACATAGCCAACTGTAAGGGTATGGTTGTTATCGTGGCTTTTGCGGCAGTGCTTTGCGTGATAATGCTCCTTGTGCTCCAATACGGTTTTGAGATGGATACCAAGATCGGTTATATCATGGTGACTCTGGCAGCAGCATTGGCAGTCACAGGTCTTTTTGTTAAATACCAGGATTCCGAGAAGGAGATCAAGATAGTACAGAAGAGTATCAACAGGATCATTCTTCTTCAGAACACGGTAAAGATAAGATACGTCAACAATTCCAATCTTTTGGATTATCTTTATACCAAATACAATACAAGCAGTTCCAAGGAACTGAAAAAGGTATGGGATCTCTACACCACGGAACGTGATGAGAGGGCCCGTAATGAAGTTAATGAAAAAGAACTGAATTTCTATCAGTCCGAGCTTCTAAAGAAGCTGAGAAAATACCAGCTTAACGATGTATATGCCTGGCTTCACAATCCCCTTGCCATACTTGAACATAACGAGATGGTGGAATTGAGACATGCCCATATACTTCAGAGGCAAAAACTGAGAGCAAGGATGGATTACAATAAACGTCTTGCAAAAGAGGGCGAGAAGGAAATCAAGGATTTCATAAAAGAGTATCCGGAGTTCAGCAGAGAGGCTCTCGATATGGTTAACAGGTACTCTTGACAGCCTTGCTTATGCTAGTGTAGTATTAACTGTACGATTTAGCGTAATAAATTGTTAAAGTGATGATGCAATAAATGAGGAGGATTAATTATGAAGAAATTGTTATCTGCAGTTCTTATGACTGCTATGATGCTTAGTCTCGTTGCCTGTGGCAAGACAGAGGCAGAAGCACCTGCAGACGGTGAGAGAACTACTTTTACGGTAGGATTTGATGCGGAATTCCCGCCTTACGGTTCACTGGATGAGGCAACCGGTGAGTACGTAGGATTTGACCTTGATCTTGCGGAAGAAGTATGTAAGAGAAGGGGATGGGAACTTATCAAGCAGCCTATCGACTGGGATGCAAAGGATATGGAACTTTCTTCCGGTGCTATTGACTGTATCTGGAACGGATTCACATTAAACGGAAGAGAAGATCAGTATACATGGACAATACCTTACGTTGATAACAGCCAGGTATTTGTTGTTGCAGCAGATTCGGGCATATCGAGCAAAGCGGATCTTGCAGGTAAGGTAGTGGGAGTACAGAAGGATTCTTCGGCACTTGCAGCACTTACAGATGAAGAGAATCAGGACAATCTCGATCTTGCGGCTTCATTTGCGGATCTTATCCAGTATGCCGATTACAATACAGGCTTTATGGATCTTGAGGCCGGTGCCATCGATGCTATCGCAATCGATATCGGTGTGGCTAATTACCAGATCAAAGAGCGTGAGGAAGGCAAGTACGTAATGCTCGACGATGAACTTTCAACAGAGCAGTATGCGGTGGGATTCCTTAAGGGCAACGATGAACTGAGAGATCAGGTTCAGGCTACTCTCCTTGAGATGGTTGAGGACGGAACATTTACCGAGATTGCCGAAAAGTATTCTGATGATGGTATACCTGAGCAGGTATGTCTTGGAAAGTAAGTAATTAATTATCAGGGTGCTTCGCTTTTAAGTGGAGCACCCTTTTTTAGTCGTTTCATGTGTTAAGCGACAGGCGGAGGCTTATATGGCATTTATTGCTAAAACATTTGTACAATTATTGGACGGAATGCTGGTATCTGTGGAGATATTCCTGCTTACCCTGCTTTTTTCTCTTCCCTTGGGTCTTTTGGTGGCCTTTGGAAAGATGTCGAAGTTCAAACCTCTTAAATGGCTGGTGAGTATATATATCGCAATTATGAGAGGTACACCTCTTATGCTGCAGCTTATAGTGGTATATTTTGCTCCTTATTACGTGTTCGGAGTCAAGATATCCCAGGCCTACAGATTCATAGCGGTGATCATCGCTTTCAGTATCAACTATGCCGCCTATTTTGCGGAGATATACAGAGCGGGTATCCAGTCGGTTCCCGTAGGTCAGTACGAGGCTGCCACTGTGCTTGGATTCACCAAGACTCAGACTTTCTTCAAGATCATATTTCCACAGGTGGTAAAGAGGATCATTCCTCCGGTTACAAATGAGACCATCACCCTTGTAAAAGACACGTCACTGGCGTTTGTTATTGCGGTAGCGGAGATGTTTACCATGGCCAAGGAAATCAGCGCGGGCACTGCTTCCGTTACGCCTCTGATGGCAGCAGGTCTTTTCTACTTTATCTTCAATTACGTTGTAGCATTCATTATGGAACTTATTGAGAAGAAATTCTCATATTACAAGATCTGATTTAATCTTTCGGGTCGGAAGAGAGAGTATACATGACAGATATATTACTGGATTTGAAAAATATAAGGAAAAGATTCGATGACGTGACCGTTCTTGAAGACATATCCCTTCAGGTACATAAAGGTGAGGTTGTGTCCGTAATAGGTCCTTCGGGATCGGGAAAATCGACCCTGCTTCGCTGTGCTACCATGCTTACGGACATTGACGGCGGAGAGATAACATATCTTGGTGAAAATGTTGCAAAAACCGTTAACGGTAAGGTAGAGTATGCAGGTAAGAATGATCTGAAAAGAGCGAGACAGTATTACGGGCTTGTTTTCCAGAATTTCAATCTTTTTCCGCACTATACGGTACTTAAAAACATTACATCGGCTCCGATGACGGTGTTGCATAAGTCCAAGGCGGAAGCAACGGAAAAAGCCATGGAACTCTTAACAAAGCTGGGGCTTGGAGACAAGGCTAACAACTATCCGGGCGAACTGTCGGGAGGACAGCAGCAGAGAGTGTCCATAGCAAGAGCCCTTGCAATGGAACCCAAGGTTCTCTTTTTTGACGAACCCACATCGGCTCTGGATCCGGAGCTTACGGGTGAAGTCCTTAAGGTTATAAAAGAACTTGCCGCAGAGCATATGACCATGATAATCGTTACCCATGAGATGCTTTTTGCAAAAGAAGTGTCCAACAGGATTATTTTTATGGAAGGCGGCTATATTGTTGAAGAAGGCAAGCCGGAAGATCTGTTTTCTTCCAACAATGCGAGAATACAAGATTTTATCGGTCGTATAAGCGGCTGATAAAGGGGAGTCGGAGAATGATAAAAACAGTTATCTTTGATATCGGAAATGTGCTTACACATTTCAATTGGCAGGACTATATTAAGTCTCTGGGTTTTTCAAAGGAAGTATGCAAAAGAGTGGGCCTTGCAACGGTTGAAAGCCGCTATTGGGCGGAATTCGACAGAGGCGTAATGGACGAGAAAGAACTTGTCGACGGATTCGTATCCATGGATCCGGAACTGGAAGATGAGATAAGACTTACGGTGAAAAATGTCAGCGGTATGCTTCTTAAGGCGGATTATGCCATTCCCTGGATAGAAGAGCTTAAGGGAAGAGGATATAAGGTCTTATATCTTTCCAATTTTTCGGATAAGTCTTTCAGAGAGTGCCAGGCTGCACTTGATTTCCTTCCTCACATGGATGGAGGGATCTTCTCTTACAGGGTGAAACTTATCAAGCCCGATCAGGCCATATACAGAAAGATTCTCAGTGAATACGATCTTATTCCCGGAGAGACAGTCTTTATCGACGACACCATGCCCAATGTGGAGACGGCAAGAAGTCTCGGAATGAACGCCATTCATTTCAAATCCTACAAGCAGGCAAAAAGGGACCTCGAGAGAATGCTGTAGTACCATAGCCCTATATCTTTTTTTGACTAGTTATTGTAAACTAGTTGAGGATTATTTATTATTTTGGGGTAGTCTGTAATGTCATTCGTTTCAAGGATGAAAAAGAATAAAGAAACTATGACCGACATACAGAGAATGAACAGAACCGTACTTATTTGCTATGTGGTTCTGTGTGTTGCACTATCTGTTCTGGGTATAATGGGATATGGGATAGAAAATGGCAGAAGATGGGCTGTTCCTATTCTTGTTATTTTTTATACCCTTTTATGGCTTCCGGTAGTATATTCTCTGATCAGATATAAAAGATATAATGGCTCTGTTCTCTTCAGAGTACATCTATATGCATTCTTTATTTTATTTTATACATACGTGGTGTTTACCAGTTCGTATTCTCTTGCGCCACTTCTGGCCATACCATTCATGATTATTACAATCGCATATTGTAAGCTTAGTTTCTCACTTGTTACCAGCGCCTTGGTTGTTGTTATTCTCGGCATCAACATTTTGGTTGATTATTTAACAAATGCAGATCCGGAATTTTTGAGAAACAAGATATATATCATGCTTCTGCTCCTGGCTACGGCTATATTCCTTAATATAGCTTCCAGATTTGTGGAGATCGTTGCGGCATCCAAGCAGTTGGAACTGTCCAAGGAAAGGGACAGACTTCACAAGCTGGCTAGCGTGGGCATGAAGAGAATATTCGAATACGATGTTAAAAACGACCGTTTTATGACATCTCGAAGTGAAGACGGACGATACGGTCAGGAAAGATACATCGATAATTTCAGCGAGGTTGCCAAGCAGTATAGATATGTACTCCTTGCAGACTGGTATATATTCGAGAACTTCCTCAATGACTGTATAGCCGGCGTATCGGTGATTGAGCATGATATGCGACTTCGTGATAAGAATGCCGATTACAAATGGTATCGCCTGAGAGGACGTACCATGTTTGATGATGAAGGCAAGCCGGATAAAGTCATCGGTATAATGACCAATATTGATGAGATCAAGCGTATGGAACTCAGACAGGCAGATGAGAATATGCGAGATCCTCTTACAAAGCTTTACCGAAGACATTATGCTGAGCAGCTGATCGGTGAGTTCTTAAAATCTCAGTCCGAATCCGAATCCGGAGAGTATGCGGCTGTTATTACCCTTGATATTGATAATTTCAATATCCTCAATGAGAGAATGGGTAAGGCATTCGGTGATGAGATTCTGAAGAATATCGCTTCGGACCTGGATAATATATTCTATCCTACGGATATCCTCGGTAGAATAGGCGGCGATGAATTCATAATCCTTATGAAGAACATCATGTCCGTTTCCGATATTGAGAAGAAAATTCAGGAGATTCAAAAGGTAGTAAGCAGAACCTATGTGGGAGAGAATCTTAATTTCGGAAGTACGGCCGGAATTGGTGCGGCGGTATATCCTACAGACGGTGAGAGCTATGATATCCTCTACGACAAGGCAGAGAAGGCTCTTTTCCATGCCAAGCATTTCGGCATGAACTGTTACAGGTTCTATGATGCTACTAAAGAAGATGAATATGCAAAATATCCCGTCCTTGAGACGAGACAGAAGAGACGTGAAGAGGAAGAGGCTGAGCAGAATCTGCTCCACGGCAATTCCGATTCCCTTATCGAGCTGGCATTCAAGCTTATAGATGAATCCAAGGATACTGACAGTGCCATCAACCTGCTTATCAGACAGGTAGCCAAGCAGATGGGCCTGGGAGGAATAAGGATCCGTTCAAGAGTGGGCAAGGAATTTAAGATGACAAGCCCATATATGTGTACTACGGTTCCGGATATGGAATTCTCCGATGACGAATTGGAATATTCTCTTGACCAGTGGGGAGAGATGCTGGGTGAATACAGAGATCACAACGGTATCATCGCCTACAAGAATGTGGAAGAGGTTGAGAACGGTCTGACAAGAAGTCTTCTGCTTGCCAACGGTGCAAAGTCCTATGTGGGCTGTGCATTCTACGACAAGGGAGAATTCGCCGGTAATATTGATTTTGTTAATTTTGATGACGAGAGAGATTGGACTCCCGACGACCTGACTACCATAAGAGCGGTTGCCAACGTGGTATCTTCTTATCTCCTTAAGATGAAGGCCTACGAGGATGCTTCGGACACCGTTGAGAGACTTACGGGTTACGATACGGTTACCGGCCTTATGAAGTATGAGAAGTTCCTCAATATGACTTCGGAGTATATCGAGAATGCTCCTCACGGCAGTCATGCGATTGTATATCTTGATTTCAGTAATTTCAAATATATTAACGAGACTTACGGTTACGAAGTGGGAGACAGAGTTCTCGGTGAACTTGCAACAGAGTGTTCGACATACAGAGACTTCTTCATATACGGAAGCCGTGTATTCTCGGATAATATAGTTATTCTGGCTAAAGTGGGGGCCAAGAGCAATGAAGAATTGGCTGCGACCTTTGAAAGAGTGAGCAGCAGATTCACTGACAGAATAGAGAGAGAATACAAGGTCAGCCGACTGATTATGGACATCGGTGTATGCCGATTTGAAATCAACGGTAAGCCGGTTCCCATTAAGAATATAATCTCCAATGCCAATGTGGCACGTAAAAAGACCAAGAGTCCGGATAACCCCAATGTCATTGTTTACGATGATGTAATGGGTGATGAACTTAAGGCTGAAATAGCTTACGCAAATGATATGGAGAGCGCCTTCAGGAATCATGAATTTGTGGTATTCATGCAGCCCAAGGTTAATCTTCAGACCAATACGATTGAAGGAGCGGAGGCTCTTATCAGATGGAAGAAGGGCGACGGAACACTTATATTCCCCAACGACTTCATTCCCGTATTTGAAAAAAATAAGAGCATTACCCTTCTTGATTATTTTGTTTATGACGAAGTATGTAAGTATATCAGAGCGAGAATGGATGCGGGTAAAAAGGTCGTAAGGATATCCGTTAACGTATCAAGAGTTCATCTCTATTCCATCGACGGACTGGTAGGATATGTTAAGGCTTTGCTCTCGAGATATAACATACCTCCGAAGTATCTGGAGTTTGAGCTTACCGAGACGGTATTTACGGATAAGGTTGATGATACGGTTACTCTCATGAGCAGACTGAGAGAACTTGGTGTTAACGTATCCATGGATGATTTTGGTTCGGGTTATTCATCCCTCAATGTTCTTACCAAACTTCCTTTGGACGTACTTAAGTTGGATAAGGAATTCCTGGATGACTTTGATACGGATTCCGATGAGAAGCTTATTATTCCGAGTATCATTGACATGGCTAAGAAACTTAACCTTACGGTTGTTTGTGAAGGTGTTGAGACCAGTGAGCAGGTTAACTTCCTAAGAGAAGTCGGATGTGATTTTGCTCAGGGTTATTTCTATTCGAAGCCTATACCTCAGGATCGTTTTGATGAACTTCTTGAGATGCAGTAAAAAGTCAGAATTATAAGAGAGAGCTGTTCCCTGTGAGGGACAGCTCTTTTTGGCAAAAATACAGGAGGATTTATGTACGATATTATTATCATCGGAGCGGGAATAAACGGAAGTTTCCTTGCACATGAGCTTTCGAAAACAGAATGCAGCGTGCTGGTGCTTGATAAGAATGCGGACGTTGCGGACGGGGCATCCATGGCCAACAGCGCCATAGTTCATTCCGGGCATGATCCCAAACCGGGGACTTTAAAGTGCAGACTCAATGTCAGAGGCAATCGTATGTATCCCGACATATGCAAAGAATTGGGGGTTATGTATAAGAACTGCTCGGCATTTGTCGTAGCAACCGATGAGGAAGAATCCAAGGTCCTTGATAAGCTTATCGGTCAGTCAAATGAAAGAGATATTCCCTGTATTGAATACGACGGTGACAAGGCCAGAGAACTTGAGCCCAATCTCAGCAAGAATGTCATCAGAGCCATAGAACTTCCCACAACGGGCATCATCTATCCATGGGAAGTCGCAATAGCCCTTATGGAAGAGGCTGTGATGAACGGTGTTGAACTGAGACTTTCCGAAGAAGTAAGGGGTATTAAGAAGTCCGATGATGTCTTTACAGTCAGCACGGATAAAGGAAATTACGAAAGCAGATATGTCCTTAACGTGGCGGGAGTGTATGCTGATAAGATATATGAGATGTTGATCGGAGAGGATCCCGGTTTTCATATAACTCCCAGACGAGGAGAATATTATGTGCTTGATGAGATGGATAAGCAACCTGTAAGCAGAGTAATATACCCGGTACCCGGTCCTAACGGAAAGGGCGTGCTTGTTGTACCTACGGTACACGGCAATACTCTCTTGGGACCCAATTCTGAGCCCATAGAAGACAAGGAAGCTAATAATACAACGGCGGATGCTTTGTCATATGTAAAGAAAAATGTATGTAAGACGGTTGATAATATTCCCTTTGACAAAATAATCAGAACCTTCGCTGGACTGCGTCCCAGCGGGGATACGGGAGATTTTGTTATAGAAGAGTCCAAGGTAGAAGGTTTTATCAATGTGGCCTGCATAGAGTCTCCGGGTCTGGCGTCCGCTCCGGCTATTGCGGAATATGTGCTGACGGAACTGATGAAGGGGCGATGGACTTTTCCCGCAAAAGTGGAATACAAACATCGTAAGCCTGTGAAAGTGCTGGCCGAGATGAGCGATGAAGACAAGAACAGTCTGGTTAAAGAGAATCCCGCTTACGGAGAGATTGTCTGCAGGTGTCGCAGAGTCAGCAAAGGCGAAGTGCTCGACGTCATAAGAAGACCTGTGGGTGCCACAACGGTTAAGGGCGTTAAGAAGCGTATCGGACCCGGCATGGGAAGATGTCAGGGAGGATTCTGTGAGCCTCTTATTGTTGAGATTCTTGCATCCGAACTGGGTATTGCCATGGAAGATGTCAGATACGGCAGCGAAGATTCATATATACTTATGGACAGAATGGGAGCGGATGCTTCTCATGGAAAGGAGCAGCCATGAGAGAATATGAAATAGTCATAATAGGCGGCGGAAGTGCCGGTATTGCGGCGGCCATAGCGGCATACAACAAGGGATGCCGTGACATTCTGATATTGGAAAAAGACAAGGAACTGGGGGGTATACTCCTTCAGTGTATTCATAACGGATTCGGACTTCACAGATTCAAGGAAGAATTGGCGGGACCGGCTTATGCGGAAAAATGGGTAGACATGCTTAAAGATACCGATGTTGTGGTTAAGACAGGTACTACCGTTACCCATCTGACTTCCGACAAGAAGATCACCTACGTTAACAAAGATGAGGGATATGTGACTGTATCGGCTAAGGCTATTATTGTGTCGGTGGGATGCAGAGAAAGAGCCAGAGGCAATATTGCAACGCCGGGCTACAGACCCAGTGGTGTGTGGAGCGCCGGAACGGCTCAGAAATATATCAATATGCAGGGATACATGGTGGGCAAAAGAGTCTTTATCTTGGGAAGCGGTGACATAGGGCTTATCATGGCAAGAAGAATGACTCTTGAAGGCGCAAAGGTTCTGGGAGTTGCAGAGCTTATGCCTTATTCCAACGGACTTCCCCGTAACATGAAGCAGTGTCTGGAGGACTTTGATATTCCTCTTTATCTGAGTCATACCGTGTCTGATATAAGAGGAAAAGACAGGCTTACGGGAATAACCATAAGCCGTGTTGATGAGAATCTTCAGCCCATAGCGGGAACGGAGATTGATTTTGATGTTGATACTCTGCTTTTATCGGTGGGACTTATTCCCGACAGTGCACTTTTTGAAGAAGCCGGAATAGAACTTCACAGAAAGACCAAGGGACCTGTTGTTGATGAGCATCTTATGACAAGCTTACCGGGTGTATTTGCCTGCGGTAACGGTCTTCATGTTCATGATCTGGTTGATTTTGTCAGCATGGAAGGTGAAGAAGCGGGAAGCAGTGCCGCAAAATATGTGCTGGATAAGGATTACAGAGAGGCCTGCGATAAGCGTTCCGATGGAGAAGAGTATGATACTTTGGCCCTTGTGCCCGGTGACGGAATAGGATATGTACTTCCTTCCAAGATACATGGATCTCTTATGGAGGATTCTCTTGAGATAAAAATGCGAGTCACAAGGAATGACCGCAAGGTGAAGTTGGTTATGAAAGCGGGAGACAAGGTGATTAAGTCGCTTAATAAGCCCAGAATCGCTCCCAGCGAGATGGAGAAGATAGTTGTCAGGAAGACGGAACTTGAAGGAATAACAGGCACTGTAACCCTGTCTGTTGAGGCTTAAGGGAGGTAATGATATGGAAAAGAAATTAACCTGTATTGTATGCCCCATGGGCTGTGAGATAACCGTGGATCTTGATGATAAAGGCAATATATTGTCCATTAGCGGCAACACCTGTAACAGGGGAGAAGAATATGCCAAGAATGAACTGACTCATCCCATGCGTCAGCTTACTTCCACCGTTGGGATAGACGGAGGAATATACAACAGACTTCCCGTGATCCTGTCGGACAATATTCCGAGAGAAAAGATGTTTGACGTGATGGAAGCTATCGGCAAAGTAAGAGTAAAAGCACCTGTAAAACGCGGTGATGTGATATTATCCGACGTGTGCGGACTGGGAGTGGATCTGCTTGCTTCCAGATCTATGTAGATAGGAGAGTGCGATTATGGGAAAAAAGAAATTCAAACAGATTTCGGCATGGATTGCCATAGCTGTCCTTGTGTTTATGTATCTGCTGCTTCTTGTACTTTCGCTTCTTAAGATTGAGGGATGGTACAACTACTTCATGGCCTGTCTGGGAGCAACCATAATAGTTCCCATCATTTTGTGGATCAACATATTCTTATACGACAGAATAATCGGAAAGAATAAGGAGGATGATGGAACCGCTCCGGAGAATGACACCGATAGTGAGGATAGGCTGGACTAAACAGCGGATTTGTTATATACTTTCATATGTCCGAATGAGGGGACAATAATATTTTAAGGAGATAATAATGGCTAAGACATTACTTGAACAGTGGAGAGACACTGCTTATTCAAATACAGCTGACAGAGGAGAACTCCAGAGACTCTGGACAGATTATTTTGAGAAGGAAAAGAATATTTATGCAGAGATCCTTAAGACTCCCGATAAGGAAGTAAAGGGTACTGTTTCGGAACTTGCCGAGAAATTCGGCGTAGAACTTTCAATCATGGTAGGCTTCCTTGACGGAATCAATGACAGCCTTGTAAAAGAGAATCCCATTGAGACAATGGATGCCGACACAAAGGTAAGCTTAAAGTTCGACAAGGAAAAACTCTATAAGAACATGGTGGCTGCAGGTGCCGACTGGCTCTACGGATTGGAAGAGTGGAACGATATCTTCACACCCGAGAGACAGAAGGAGCTCTATAAGGAGCAGAAGAAGTCTACAACTGTTGTAAACGAAGCAAAGGTATATCCCAACGATCCCTGTCCTTGCGGCAGCGGTAAGAAGTACAAGAAGTGCTGTGGGAAAAACAAGTAAGACATGAAATACTTTATTTTATTCATAAAAAAGACACTGCGGTTTCTCTTGAAACCGCTTTCTTTTATTCCGGCATTGGTGATGATGTATCTGATATTCGGCTTTTCCGGCCAGGATGGAGCCGAATCTTCGTCCCTCAGTTATCAGGTGGCGAAAATGCTGGTACTTGCCTATAACAAAATAATGGACAAGGGATTCGACAATGCGACCTTGGAAGCCGTTATCACGGTGATACATCCCTATGTCAGAAAATGCGCTCATGTAACGGAATACTTCTTTCTGGCCATGGCGGTATCACTGCCTATGTATGTCTACAGGATCCGAGGCTTTGGCCTGACGGTATTGGCAACATTGTTCTGTGTGGCCTTTGCCCTTCTTGATGAATATCATCAGACTTTTGTTCCCGGAAGAGTTGGCGATATAAGAGATGTCAGGATTGACAGCATCGGTATAGTTGCGGGAGTAATCGTAGTAAGAATTTT
>JAEEGL016675881.1_pt1 | contig 18459 bp, 14 predicted proteins | sample 9134231 | NCBI WGS metagenome assembly JAEEGL01 (sample SAMN16246548, study PRJNA631951) | gut metagenome | biome: gut microbiome; feature: rumen; material: fiber-attached | host: Bos | place: Iran: Karaj | collected 2018-10 | reverse complement strand
TTGTGGCGCTGAACGATGCTCTGCGGCAGCGTTTCGGGCAGACGGCGCACCGCGATGCTCTCGAGCAGCGTGGTCACAAGCTTCTGCATGGTACGCGAGGTGAAGTTGCGGTTACGCAGCTTCTCGGTAAGATTGTAGATGCCCAACAGGCCCGTGGGGGGTGCGTCGGGCTTATAGACATCCACCTCGGGGTGAATAATGCTGTAGGAGTTCTTGAACAGCGTGGGTTTGCCGAAGAGGATGTACTCGGTGCCCGTGTGGTAGGTTTCGGCAATGGTTTTCACACGGTTGAACCACACCACCTCGATGGTGCCGGTGCCGTCGGTGAAGAGCGCCACCAGACGCCGCTTGGCTCCCTCACCTTGCACATTGAAGGTCACAAAGCGGCCCTTGAGCTGAATGGCGGGCATATCGCCCTGCAGGTCGGCGATGCGGTAAATGCTGCTGCGATCCACATAGCGGAAGGGGAAGTACATGAGCAGGTCGTAGAACGAGTGTATGTCGAGCTCCTTGGCGAGCAAATCTGCCCGCTTGGGCCCCACGCCATGCAGGTACTTCACATCTTTGCGCATCAGCTGATTCATGGCCTATACTCTCGTTCAGTTAATCGTTTTGTTGCTGCTTCAGTATCGCTTCGGCGCGTGCCAGGTCGGCAGCACGGGTTATCTTCAGGTTGTCGAGATTGCCCTCAACGGGGTGAATGGCGTGACCCGCAGCTTCATAGACGGTGGCATCGTCGGTAAAACGCGGGTCAAACGGCACCTCATAGGCCTTGCTGAGAACCACGGCATCAAACACCTGCGGCGTGAGAACCACGCGCAGACTGCCGCGGTCAATTGGGCGTGTGGTTCCTTCAGGCAGCATTTGCCGCAATGAGTCGCTATAGGGGAAATGGGCCATAGGCACCGCCGAGCCATGCTCCGCAGCCGCTTCACAAGCCGCCTCGATGTCGCAAGGCAACACCAGCGGACGCACGCCATCGTGCACCGCCACCAGGTCGCCAGGTTCTATAGTCATTGCCGCTAGGCCGTTTTTCACCGACTGGAAGCGCGAGTCGCCCCCGACCACCACTTGATGTGGCATATTGAAACTGTGCTTGCGGCACAACTCCTGCCACTGCCCTATCTGGTCGGCAGGCAGCACCACGATGATGCGGTCGCACACGCCCGACTGCTCAAAACGCACCATTGTGCGCATGAGCACCGGAATGCCGCACAGCTCCACAAACTGCTTAGGAACGGCAGCCCCAAAGCGCGTGCCACTACCACCTGCCACTATCAATGCCGTTACTTTCATATCGCTCTTACCAATTTTCAAACTACAAATATACAAAAGTTTTTCCACTCCATCCCTCTTCCTCACACAAAATCCCACTTTTTAGAACGCGTCTGACCCTCGCAAAAAGGGTGTCAAGTATGGTTTTCGGGCGGTCATCTTGCATTTTTTAATATTTTATACTAATTTCGCAAACCGATTTAATTCTAATATTAATTCAAGCATAAATAACAACAAAATATAACCCCATGAAAAAAATAGTTTTACTATTCGTGCTTGCCGCCATGTGCAGCATAGTGGCCAATGCCGCCACCAAGTATGAAATCAACATAGCCGGCGTGGAAGTGACCAGTGACAACGCCAGCAATGTTACCGGCGGCGACATACAGAGCGGCTATGCCGTGTATAATGCGAGTACGAACACCCTCACATGCTATAGCCTCAAGATCCGTCGTTCGGGAAGCGGCAGTTATGGCATCCACAACCGCAAATGCGACAACTTGACGATAGTTTTTAAAGGAAATTGCGAGGTAGTGACTGCCGATCATGCCATGAACCTTGCCCGTAGCACGACGATCGTTGTTGATGATGATGCTAGCGTCAATTCATGGACAGGGGGCAGTTCTAATGTGCTCAATCTAGGCAGTTACGACTACTACATTAAAGGATCTGGATACATAGACTGCAATGGTAAAGCAGGTATTCATGGCAACGGCTCGGGTTCCACTACCGTCTATTTTCAGGGAGCAAGAGTCTATGCATCGAGTAAAATTGATGGTCATGAGAATCATGCCATTGAATCGTTCAAAGCGGTTTTCAACGAAGGTGGCTCCTTGAAAATAAAAGCTAACGGCGAAAAGACGAGCGTCAACAATGTGTCGATGTATTTTTATGGCAAGGAGATGGTGCTTGAACCTTATGGAGCCTACTACAAGAACAGCGCCATCTTCACCTCATCGGGCAGTGAGGTTACCAGCGATGACATCTACATCAGCGACGACTATGTGGCACTTATCAATGCCGATTATTTCCCCGATGCCAACTTCCGCAGCGCCTTGTTCAGTCTCTATCCCAAGGGCTATATCTCTACCAGCGAAGCGAATAACCGCACATACCTTGATGTCTCAGGCTGTGGCATTACCGACCTTACGGGTCTACACTACTTCAGCAATCTCACCAAACTCTATTGCAATAACAATAATCTCACTTCGCTGCCCACGCTGCCCAGCACTTTGCGGGAACTCTATTGCCAAAACAATTATCTCACTTCGCTGCCCACGCTGCCTAGCTCTATGCAGAAACTCAACTGTGGCAGCAACAAGTTCACTACGCTTGCTATCACAGGAAAGACAAACCTGTATTCCTTAAGTGCCCAAAACAACACCTGGCTCACTTCACTCGCCTGCATCGGTAATGGCTTGACCAGTCTGGATGTGAGCGGCTGTACGGCGCTGAAGGCACTGTATTGCCAGGACAACCAGCTCACCTCGCTTGGCACGCTGCCAAGCTCTATCCAGACCATCAACTGCAGCAACAACATGTTCAAATACCTCTCAATTACTGGCATAAGTGATCTTGCTTCACTCAATGCCCAGGACAACACGAGCATGTTAACCCTTAATTGCAAGGGTAATTCCTTGACTACTCTGCTTGTGAGTGGATGTTCGGCACTCAAGTCAATCGACTGCAGTAACAACCAGTTCACCACGCTACCCACGCTGCCCAGCACCATCGAGCAGATTGATGCCAGCAACAACCTTTTCACGGGCACCTTGTCAATGACAGGCAAAAGCGCGCTGAAGACCTTGAAAGTCGCTCACAACGCCATCACTGACATTGGGTTAGACGACTGCTCGTCGCTTACCTACTTGGACTGTAGCTATAACAAGATTGCAAGCCTTGATGTAAATTCCTATACTAAGCTTGAAACGTTGCATGCTCAGGGCAATGGCATGACATCATTCCAGTGCTCATATTGTTTCAAACTGAAAGAAGTCTGGGTGTGTTACAACAATCTCAGTTCGCTGAATTTGAGGTCTTGCACTTCGCTCCGTGAGTTGTATATTCAGAAGAACCAGATCAAGAGGTCGGCGATGACCTCGCTCATCTACGATCTGCGCAGCATTCCCACGTCGGAGTCGGTGGGCTTGTTAGGTGTATTTGAACCTTCCTATACTGGTATGGCCGAAGGCAATGAGTTCACCAACACGCATATTTCAGATGCCCGCGCCAAGCGCTGGATACCCAAGCAGTATAATAATGGTGACTGGGAGGAAATCAAACCCAACCTCAAGGGTGATGTGAACGGTGACGGCAAGGTGAATGTGAGCGATGTGACCGCCCTGATCAACATGATCATGGGCATCACCACCATGGACGCAACTGTAGCCGATGTGAACGGCGACGGCAAGGTGAATGTGAGCGATGTGTCGGCCCTGATCAACATCATCCTCAACATCAAATGATGCTTCGACGAGTGATTAAAGATTTGAGAGGGGCTGACGGCGGTCAGCCCCTTTTTTCGTGTGTAATCACCATTTTGACTGAACCATCACTTTAAACAACAATCCCTTGTGCGCTTGGGCAAAAACAAGGAAACAAGGAAAAACTAAGGAGCAACTCTCGGTTAAAGAATTGCTCCTTAGAGTCTCCAATAGGCATAAACTCTTTAAGGTAAAAAAAGATTGTTTTAGGTTTATGATGCAAAGATACTGCTATTTTTTCAAATACAAAATTATTTTGAATAATTTTTTACCTGACACATTCGCAACACTGCATAAAAAAGTAGGAAAATCACCTATGAATCTCCTGAATATTAACATATTGCCGAATTGAAAGTAAAAATCATTTCATGTAAAGGGAAAAACGGCCCCTTATGCCTTGACCACCTCTTCGCATAAGTCCTTCAGGCTGATAATAGCACACTGAATTCACTGAATTAGAATGAATTATTTTGCTGTTCATCGACCCTTAGTTCTGTCGCCCCGATGGGGCTAATTGTCATTTAAGTAACCTGGTTACAGGGGTTTCGCCTTCGGCTGCACCCCTGCCTATTTTCTGCCCAGCCCTGACGGGCTTCAGATCTTTAGTCAGTGCGTTCTGTGTAATTCTGTGTATTCTGTGTGGAATATAGTCATCGAGTGATAATAGCACACTGAATTCACAGAATTTCACTGAATCATTTTTGTGCGAAATCTGTGTGCTCTTTTGTCTGTGTAGTTCTGTGTGAAATAAAACCCTCAGCACTGCAGGCACAATTAATGGTCGAAAGTGTGCAACTGCAGCTGCTCGCCATCGAAGGTGCAATAGGTGCACTGCTCCATCCACTCGCCCAAGATAATCATGCGACGGTTGCCGGCAACAGTGATGTCGCGTGCCACATGCAGGTGTCCGAAAATGTAGGCATACACATCGCTATGGGCGGCGGCATGCTGCTCCACAAAATCCTTGAGGTGCGACACGCTCTGTTCCACCCCCTTATCGACCTGCTCCTGCGAACGGCTCGTGCGATTGTTAGAACTCCACAGGTGGGCAAGGCTATAGGTCCAGCGCGGGTGCACCGACTCATAAAGCACCTGGCACACCGTATTGTGAAAGCACCACCTCATGAAGCGGTAGACAGGTGGCTGATACCCGACATCGTCGCCATGTGAGATGAGGAAATTCTTGCCCATGACGGGGAGCACCTTGTTGCTCTTGAAAATGGTGATTCCTATCTCGTCGCGCAAGTAGTCGAAGAGCCACACATCGTGGTTGCCAGTGAACCAGAATATTTTGACACCGGCATCGGCAAGGCGCGCAAGCTGCCCGAAAAACCTGACATAGCCGCGAGGCACCACATGCTTATACTCATACCAGTAATCGATGATGTCGCCCACAAGATATAATTCCTGTGCATCGTGCTCAATCGTCTGCAGAAAGTTCACAATGCGCTGCTCATGCTCCCGATGATTGGCAATATAGTTTGCCCCCAGGTGCATGTCGCTCAGGAAATATGCGCGTCGGCGGTCGGTCATGCGGCTGTAATATTATATATATTAATGAGTTTTAGAGCATGCCGAGTTCCAGTTTGGCCTCATCGCTCATCATGTTGATGTTCCACTCTGGTTCAAACACCAGTTTCACATTCACGGCAGTCACTCCCTCAACGCTCTCCACCTTTTGGCGCACATCCTCAAAGATGAAGTCGCCTGCTGGGCAGTTAGGCGCAGTGAGGGTCATGTCGATGTCGACCTGACCGTCGTCGTTAAGGTCGATTTTATAAATAAGTCCCAAGCTATAGACATCCACGGGCATCTCGGGGTCGAAAACGGTTTTGAGCATGCTCACGATGTTGTCCTGGATTTGATTTCTTGTTTCTTCAGTCATAACGGTGCAAAGATACAAAAAAGAAAAGTGTTGAACATCACAATACTAACTTTTTATTGACGCAACCCGCAAAAAAAGCCACCAAATGCAAAAAAATGTGTTTTTTGAGATAAAAAATGCTGAAACATAGTGGGTAATTAAAAAAAAAGTACGATATTTGCAGTTGCAAAATTCAAAATGGCCGTTGAGCGAGTTTCAACCGACTATTTATCAGCAAGATAATGCCATGTTGAGTTTTCAGTATTTTGATTTTTATTGTAAAATTTTAAACTTATACTACAATGACTAAAGCAGACATCGTAAGTGAAATTTCGAAAGCAACAGGCGTTGACAAGGCCTCAGTTCTTTTAACAATTGAAAAATTCATGGAAACAGTGAAGGATTCACTGGCCAACGGCGAGAATGTTTACCTTCGTGGCTTTGGCAGCTTCATCGTGAAGACTCGTTCTGAGAAGACCGCTCGCAACATTTCTAAGAATCAGACCATCATCATTCCCGAGCACCAGATTCCGGCATTCAAGCCCGCCAAGGTGTTCATGGAACAGGTTAAATAATAACACATGACCGTTTTCCCCGAGTTGGGGATCGCAGTTTTAATATTCATTTTTAATCCTAAGTAATATGCCAAGCGGAAAAAAGAGAAAAGGCCACAAAATGGCAACGCACAAGCGCAAAAAAAGACTTAGAAAGAACAGACACAAAAACAAGAAATAATTCTTTCTAGTTTATGTCACACATACTGAGGGCAAACTCTGTGGTCTCGCTTTAGATGGGCGACATAACCAAAGAGTTTGTTCTTTGTATTTGGTGGCAAGAAGAATGTCACCTTTCAGAAAATGAGAAGTGAACTTATTGTTGACGTAAGCCCGGCCGACATATCGACCGCCCTGCTCGAAGACGGGCGACTGGTATCGTTGCAGAAGGAGTCACAAGATGCCTCCTATGCCGTCGGCAACCTCTACTTTGCCAAGGTGAAGAAAATCATGCCCGGACTGAATGCCGCATTTGTCAATGTGGGGCATCCCAAAGAGGCATTTCTTCATTACCTTGATTTAGGCTCGCAATTCAGCACTTTTGCTGGTTTCATCAAGTCGGTAAAAGAAAGCGGCGGGAAAAGGATTCCCACCATCTCGAAACTGAAACTGAAGAATGAGATTAACAAGCAGGGCTCGGTGAGCGATGTGCTCACTCAAGGACAGGAACTGCTTGTGCAAATCGCTAAAGAACCCATCTCGACCAAGGGTCCGCGACTCACCACCGAGATCACTTTCACAGGGCGATTCATGGTACTCATCCCATTCAACAACAAGATTTCGGTCTCCCAAAAGATTAAAGACAACGGAGAGAAAACGCGTCTGAGAAGACTCATCGAGAGCATCAAGCCCGCCAACTTCGGTATCATTGTCAGAACCTCGGCCGAGAACAAGAAGGCGGCCGAACTCAATGCAGAACTCAAGGTTCTCATCAAATGCTGGGAAGACAGCATTGCCAAGCTCGCCTATGCCGAGGCTCCATCGCTCGTCTACGAAGAAGACAGCCGCGCCGTGAGTCTCATTCGCGACATCTTCAACCCCGACTTCGAAGCCATTCATGTGAACAATGCTGAGATCTACGAACAGATTCTCAAATATGTGAGCCTAATCGCACCCGACCGCAACGAGATCGTGAAACTGTATAGCGACGAGATGCCTATCTTCGACAAGTTCAATGTCACCAGGCAAATCAAGACCGCATTCGGCAAAACGGTTTCATTCCGTTCGGGAGCATACTTAATAATTGAAAGCACCGAAGCACTTCATGTGATTGATGTGAACTCGGGTAACAGGTCAAAAGCCTCGAGCGACCAGGAAAGCAATGCGCTCGATGTGAACCTGCTGGCTGCCGACGAAGTGGCACGACAGCTGCGCCTGCGAGACATGGGCGGCATCATTGTCATCGACTTCATCGACATGAACAAGGCCGAACACCGACAGGCACTCTACGACCACATGAAAGAAGTGATGAAGAAGGACCGAGCCAGGCACAACATCTTGCCGCTCAGCAAGTTTGGACTCATGCAAATCACACGACAAAGAGTCCGTCCTGCGCTCGACATCGTCACTGCCGAAACCTGCCCGTCGTGTGGAGGGACTGGCGAGATTCAGCCTTCGCTGCTTTTTACCGACCTGCTCAAGGACAAGATTCAATATCTTGTGCACACGCTCGGAGTCAAGGACTTTATTATGTATGTCCATCCATTTGTCGATGCCTATCTCAAAAAAGGTGTTTTCAACAACCTCTACGGCAAATGGCGGCGTGAATTCGGGAAAAAATTCAAGATCCTGCCCGACCAGTCGCTTGCCTATCTCCAGTATCGCGTCATCGACAAGAACAACAACGAAATTGATCTTAAAGAAGAGAAAGACACCAGCAACAGCGAATCGAGCAAGAAAGAGCGGCGCTCGAAACGCAGCAAAGAAAAAGATGACTTGGAATCGTGACTTTGCACATGCATCAAAGCACTGCCGGCATCAAAACCAACATGAAATCACATCAAAAGCGGGTTGCCCAAGACAATTGAGCAACCCGCTTTCTTTATTTCTTCTTAAAATGAGGGAACCTCTCCCCTATCGGTTTACTTGATATAATAAGTAGCCTGGATAAAGAATGTGCGGTTCTTGGCTGTGTTCTGGTCGAGCAGACGCGTGCGAAGCGTTTCGCCAATGCCAAACCTGTAGCCCGCCTTGACTTCAACCTTGTTAAACAACTCGCAGCCCAAGCCAAACTGCAGGCTGGTGCTCACCTTCACATATTTCAGCTGGTCGGCAAGTTTGTTGTGACCGGCAAGGAACGAGATCACCGGACCGGCAAAAATAAGGGGCGTGATGGTGTTCTCCACGCCGTTGAGCCTGTTGAAACGGTATTTCAGGTGAATGGGAACATCCACATAGTGCAGCATGCAGTTCTCCTCGCCCAATCCCTGCGACGACCACACCTTTTGTTCTCCCAGGTCGAGGGTACCGTTACGCATTGAGTAGAGCAGCGAGATGTCGAAACCAAAACTGCCGCCGGGCGAGAGCAGCTGTCCCATGACACCTGCATCGCCACCCACCTGACCCTTCGACGAGAAGAGGTCGGTTTGCTTAAAGTGAATTGTATTATAGTTCACGCCAGCGGTCACACCCCAGCGCGTTGCGGCAAAACTGGTGGTAGCCGTTAACATGGCCAGTGCAATAGTGAGAGCAAAATATATCTTTTTCATCTTAAATGTTGATTTTTTTGACAAAATTAGTGCATGGCGAGCGAAATGCCAAATTTATTTGAGCATTTCCGAGCCGCAGTGCAGCCTAATTCAGAAGAAGTAGGCGGCCGAGATGGTCCAGCAACGGTCTTTACCGGTCACATTTCGCACATCGGAGTTGATACCCACATATTCAAACGCCTTCGACATGCCCAGCGAGTAGTTGACACTGACCTGCAAGTGATTGATGAGTTCCACACCACCGCCCAAGTCGAGCGAGACCGACATCTTGCGGTTTTTGAACGAGTTGCTGGGGTCCGATTCGCTCGTGAGAAAGGCAAAGTCGGGACCGGCATAGATAAAGGGCACCAAAATGCGGTTGAGACCGAGCATGTTGAGCTTGTACTTGGCATGCACAGGAAACTCAAAGTAGTTGCGCTTGTACGACCTGTTTTCCTCATCCTGCACCAGAATCTTGTTGCTGCGGTGCGAATAGAGCGCCGAAGCGTCGAGCGCAATGCCCACTGCCGGGAGTTCCAGCTCGGCAGTTACACCCACCGAGTAGCCCAGATAGTTGTCGGCATCCATGATGCTGCGGTCAAATTTCACTGAGTTGATACCAAAACCGGCCTTGGCGCCAAATCGGAATCTTGCCTGCGCCACACTGGGCAGCATGAGCAGCAGCAAGGCTATCGTTAAATATCTTTTAAGTGTAGTCATTGTTTCCTGTTATCTTGATTGTTGTTGCAAATCTATGAAAAAAAATGATATTGAGGAAATTTTCGGACGCTTGAAGGTGTTTTTTTTGATAATCGGCAAAAAAATGCTAACTTCGCCCGACCTAAAATGTTGTAATCAATGGCATCATCACAAAAACCGTTTTCACGGCGCTATCTGGCCGTTCTGGCTGTCACACTGGTGGCAGTAGTGTGTTTCTTCTTGTTCAAACCCAGCGCCCGGCACACCTTCAGGCTGAGCGGTGTGGTGTGGACCACCGACTATCACATCACCTATCATGGCACCACCAATCTCTCCGACTCGGTGCAGGCGGTGCTCAATGCCGTGGACATGAGCGCATCGGTCTACAACAAGCAGTCGCTCATAAGCGCCATCAATGCCGGTGGCAACGAGCCCCTGGATGCATGCCTGACGCAACTCTACAAGGCTTCGCAAGAGGTGCACAAGGCCTCAGCCGGAGCATTCGACCCCACGGTGATGCCGCTGGTCAATGCCTGGGGTTTTGGTTACAAGAATGGCCAACTGCCCACACAGGCACAAATTGACAGTATCCTGCAGTTTGTGGGCCTGGAGAAGACGCGCCTTGAACAAGGCCGCATCGTGAAACAGGACCCTCGCACCCAATTCGACTTCAGTTCCATCGCCAAGGGCTACGCCTGCGACGAGATAGGTCGCATGCTGGAGCGCAATGGCGTGGAAAACTACATGGTGGAGATAGGCGGCGAGGTGGCGCTGAAGGGCGTGAGTCCCCGTGGCGACAAGTGGAATGTCTCGGTCGATATGCCGCAATCCGACCCTGATGGCAGCCACCATGAGTCGGCGATGACGCTGTCGTTAGACAAGGGTGGAGTGGCCACAAGCGGCAACTACCGCAAATTCAAGGAAGTGAACGGCAAGCGCATCTCCCACATCGTGAACCCCAAGACAGGCAAAAGCGAGGAGAGCACCTTGCTGAGTGTGACCGTTACCGCCCCCAACTGCATGCTGGCCGATGCCTGGGCCACAGCATGCATGGCCATGGGCACCGAGAAGGCCAAGGCATTGATGGAAAAGGAAAACAAGATGGGCGTAATGACCATAGCCACTACGCCCAACGGTTCTTATGAGGTGTGGAGCAACAAGGCGTTTGCTTCGCAAGTTGCCCGCTAAAATAAATCAACACAGGTCGTCAGACACCAAGAATGATGTTGACGAGGGCCGTGAGGTCACTTACATTCACCTTGCCGTCGCCGGTAAGGTCAGCGTACTTGAGTTTCACATTTTGAATTCCCATTATCATATTGACCAATTCAGTCAAGTCGCTCACATTAACCACACCGTCGAAGTTCAGGTCACCAGCCTTAATCTTGAGACCAAGAATCACCGACACCATGAGCGACACATCGCTCGTGTTGAGCGTGCCATTGCCGTCAAGGTCGGCAACTTCCAGGTTAACAGGTTCAACGCCCAGCAGCATGTTCATCATGATGCTCAAGTCGGTCACATTCGTAGCGCCGTCACCATTAAGGTCGCCCACCAACATAACATCGATGAGTGTCATTTCAAGTTCATCGGGGGCCTCGGCCTGCGGAATGTTAGCGCACAGGTAGGCCTGACTCTTGCTCTGATAAGTGCCACCTGCCTGCACCTTGCGCCACTTGCCGGTTGAGCGGCTAATGGTGTAGTAAGTTACATTGGGGTCGGCTGGCTGCATGATTTTATCAGACCATTTCGTCACACCATGCAGATATTCGTCAGGATTAGACTGACTCGATGATTTGTGGCGGTTGCAGCGAGCAATTCGGTCGGGTGTAGTAAAATGATATATCACGCAATCGCCTTGTGGCTGCTTGTTACCCACCACAAAACGCACCTGCTCGGCAACAACGCGCTTCCTGTCCTTATTCACCTCCTTGACTTTGTAAGCCTTGATGTTGGTCATGTTCACAAACGACGGATTCATCTCACTGGTCACACACAGTGTGTTGTAAGGAGCCGTGTCGGAATGATACAAGAGCATATTGAACTTAGCCGGATAGAAGCGTTCCCATGCTTCCAGGCCAGCAAATCGGTCAAAGCTTTTTTCCAGAACATAGAATAATACACGGGGCGACAAATCAAAGAACGCTGTGGCCGCAGTCGTGGGCGGAATATCGGGCGCAAGCGAAAACTCAATCATCGATGAGCAGTGCCCGAAGGCATATTCGCCTATCGTTTCCACATTCTCCCTGACGAGAAACTGGGTCATCTGGTTGTTGTTATAGAAAGCATAGTCGCCCAGCGACTTCGTGCGCTTGGGCATATCGAAGTGATACATGCTTACACACTCGATAAAGGCGCTGTCCTGGATAATGAACGGATGCGTTCCACCCTCTTCACAAGCGACCGTTACAAGGTTGCGGCACGATCCAAAGCACTGGTTGCCAATCGTGTCGAGTGTAGCAGGAATGGTGAACTCGGTGAAGCCGGTGTTCATAAAAGTGCGCGGTGGCAGCATAGCGATTCCCTGAGGAAGCGTAACGGCGTTGAGTTCTACACAATTCGAAAAAATATCGGTTCCTAAGACTACTGGAGCACTGTGTCCGTCCTTAAACTCCACCGACATCAGACTATAGTTCTGCGAGAAAGCAGAGTTTCCTATGCTTTTCACCGAGTGTGGAATAACCAGGTTTTCAAGGCTGCTGCGCTTAAAGGCATCGACGCCAATCGATTCCAGTCGCTCCGGGAAAGTGACCATGTAGAGGTAGCGGCAACCCATAAACGCCGAGTCGGCTATCGTGAGCGGCACATCGCCAGCCTCGTTGAGCGTGGCAATGGCTACCGACGAGTTCATGAATGCCCGTGGTCCTATCTCGGTAATTGCCGACGATATGGTAAGCGTCTGCATCTGAGCGTCCTCAAAGGCTCGTGCGGCAATGCGCGTCACGCTATATGGCTTGCCATCGTGTTCAACCTTGTCGGGTATGTTCACATCGTTAATCGACTGATAAGTGCCATCGGGCGAGGCAACCACAGCTACCTCGTTGGACGAAAGCACTTCATAATACAGTCCACCGACATTAAATGGCTCAGCACTGGCAAAGAAAGCTGTCAACGCCATGCCAAGGGTGATTTTCAAAAGTTTGTTGAGTTTCATTGAGTTATTTTTCTAATTCAATGTTTATTTTAAAAAAATGGTTTTCTGTCCGATTTTACAGCAGCATGCCTGCAGCCACTTCCTGTGCCTTGTCCACGCCTTCGGTCATAGCCACGATGGCGAGCGCAAATTGACTGGCTGCGGCCGGGCCCTTGCCGGTGACGACATTGCCACTCACCACCACCATTTCGTCGCTGGCGGCACGGCAGTTGAGTGTGGCGCCCATGCCGGGATAGCACACTGCCTCGTGGTCCTTGAGCAGTCCCAACGGACCAAACACGATTGCCGGCGAAGCGCAGATGGCGGCTATGTAGCCACCTTTGCGATAGTGCTCGAGGAGCAGGTCGCACAGGGGCTCGCAGTTGCGCAGATTGGTGGCGCCGGGCATGCCACCAGGCAAGATGAGCCACTGAGCATCGGCGTAGTCAAGTTCATCAAACAAGGCATCGGCCTCAACGGGAACGCCGTGAGCACCGGTCACCAGCGTGTCGTCGTGGACCGATACAGTCACCACATTCATTCCTGCACGACGCAGGACATCAACACTGCTCAACGCCTCGATTTCCTCAAAACCGTCGGCAAAAAAGATATAAGCTGTTTTCATTGTTTCTGTCATTATATTTGAGTTATCTATATTATGAATTGCGAATTTAGGCATTTTTTTTCATTTTTCACCTATTATTCCTAAAAAACTTTATGCCTCTTTCTTTTTGTGAATCGGTATAAACACAGTAACTTTGCACTTATAATTGTCATTTTTAGCAATGATATTCAAAACATCGGGCATAAAGTGGTTTTTGGCTCTGGCTGCACTCTTCGTGATTCAGCTGGTGGTTTCTTGCGCATCGACCAAGCATGTGCCCGACGGCAAATTTCTCCTCGACGATGTCACTATCCAAATCATGGACAAGGAGAACCAGAACGAGGACATCAGCAGCGCCGAACTGGTCAACTACCTGCGACAGACCGAGAACCACAAGGTGCTGGGAGGCCTGAAACTGCAGCTCGCCCTGTACAACATCTCGGGCAAAGACTCTACCAAGTGGTTCAACCGGTGGGTGCAGCGCCTGGGCACGCCGCCAGTCATCTACGACTCCACCCTCACCGAAGCCAGCGTCAACCAACTGTCGCGAGCGCTCTCCAACAAGGGATACATGAACAACCAGGTGACGAGCATCGTCGACTCAAATGCCAAGAAGAAAAAAGTGAAGGTGAAGTATGAAATCAGGCTCAACCAGCCCTATTATGTGCGCTCCATCACCTACAACATCCCCGACGACACGCTGCGCGAACTCATCCTGGCCGACACCACCCTGTTCCCCATCAGGCAGAACTCCACCTTCGACCACAACAAGCTCGACGCCGAGCGTGTCATCATCACCGAGCACCTGCGCAACAACGGCTACTTTGCCTTCAACAAGGAGTATATCACCTTCACGGCCGACACCGCAGCAGGATCCAAGGCGGTCGACCTCACCCTCAACACCATGCCCCCGCGGCCGCTTAAGCGTCTTGAGGGATACACGGCTCACAAGCCGTTTTATGTGCGCAATGTGACCTTTGTCACCAACTACGACCCTGTCACCATGCAGAACAACGCCTACTATGGCGACACCACCATGTACCAGAACATCATGGTCATCCACAACAAGGAGGATTTCCTGCGCCACAGCGTGCTCGACGAGTGCTGCTACATTGAGCCGGGCCAACTCTACGACGCCAGCGATGTGGACAAGACCTACAAGGCACTGGGCCGGTTGGGCATCGTCAAGTTCATCGACATCAATTCTCAACTGGTGGGCGAATTCGACGGCAAGATTTGGATTGACACCTACATACTGCTCACGCGCGAAAAGCAACAGTCGGTGGCATTCTCACTCGAGGGCACCAACAGCGAGGGCGACCTGGGCTTTGGCGTGGGCGTCGACTACTACCACCACAACCTGTTCCGGGGGTCCGAGGTGCTCAACGCCAAGTTCAAGGTGAGTTACGAGAGCATTTCGGGCAAGATCGATGGCCTCATCAACGACAACTACTCGGAGTATGCCACCGAGGTGGGCATCACCTTCCCCAAGTTCAAGGCGCCCTTCCTCAAGAAGAGCTTCAAGCAGCGCATTCAGGCCTCTACCGAGTTTCACACCAATTTCAACTATCAGGCGCGCCCCGAGTACACCCGCATCATTGCCGGTGCCGGTTGGAAATATGTGTGGCGCGAGCAGCAGAGCATGACTCGGCACACCTTTAACCTGATTGACCTGAACTATGTGTATCTGCCCCGCAGCAAGTCCAACTTCCTGGACAGCATCACTAATCCGCTGCTGCGCTACAGTTATGAGGACCACTTCATCATGCGCATGGGCTACAACTTCTATCACACCAACAAGCGCGAAGTGTCGCCACTGCGCAGGTATCAGCAGGAGAACATCTACACCGTGCGTGCCTCGGCCGAGACGGCGGGCAACCTGCTCTACGGCATCTCCAAGATGATCAACCAGAAACGCGACGAAGATGATGCCTACAAGGTGTTTGGCATTCGCTATTCACAATACTTGAAACTGGAGGGCGACTACGCCTTCACGCACTACTTCAACGCACGCAGCTCCATTGCCATGCATGCGGGGCTGGGTGTTGCGGTGCCATACGGCAACTCGTCGGTCATTCCCTTTGAGAAACGCTTCTACTCGGGCGGCGCCAACAGCGTGCGAGGCTGGAGCGTGCGCTCGCTGGGACCCGGCAGTTTCAACGGCAGCAACACGCAGAACAAGTTCATCTACCAGTGCGGCGACATTCGCTTCGATGCCAGCATCGAGTACCGAGCCAAACTGTTCTGGGTGCTCGAACTGGGTCTCTTTATCGATGCCGGCAACATCTGGACCATACGCGACTACCCCGACCAGCCCGGCGGCGTGTTCAAGTTCGACAAGTTCTTTGAGCAGATTGCCGTGGCCTACGGACTGGGACTGCGCATGGACTTCACCTACTTCCTGCTGCGACTCGACATGGGCATGAAGGCCCACAATCCTGCTTCGGGGCAAAACCACTGGCCACTGACCGACCCGCGCTTCAAGCGCGATGCCGAGTTCCACTTCTCGGTAGGCTATCCGTTCTAACTCATTGTTTTACTACCAACCAACTGAAGAGAGATGAAAAAATTAGTCATATTCGACCTCGATGGCACACTGCTCAACACGATTGAGGACCTTGCACAATCGGTCAACTATGCGCTCGAAAAAAACGAGTTTGCCACCCACAGCATGGCATCGTACCCCTTTTTCGTGGGCAACGGTGTGCGCCGCCTCATCACGCGCGTGCTGCCCGAAGACCATCGCGACGAGGAAACCGTCGACCGCTTGCTCAAGGACTTCAAGGAGTATTACAACGAGCACTGCACACAATACACAAAACCCTACGACGGCATGCCCGAACTGCTCATGGACCTGCACGAGATGGGGGTGCGCATGGCGGTGGCAAGCAACAAATATCAGTTGGCAGTCGACAAAATCATCAACCACTATTTCCCCGACATCAACTTTGTGGCCATTGAGGGGCAGCGCGAAGGCATGAACATCAAGCCCGACCCTTCGGTCGTGTTCTCCATCCTGGCCAAGGCCCAGGTGCCCAAGGCCGAGACCCTCTATGTGGGCGACTCGGGCGTGGACATGGAAACCGCACGGCGCGCCTGCGTCGACTCGGTGGGCGTCACTTGGGGATTCCGACCCCTCAAGGAACTCAACGAGTATCACGCCAACTGCATCGTCGACCGGCCTATCGACATTCTCGATGTGGTGGAAAACGGCATCAAACTCTCATAACACAAGAAATCTTAACTCTTAAAACCGCAATATCGTTTAAACATGGACTGGATACTTGATCTTTTCACAGGCACTGGAGTGGCTCACTCCATATTCATCTATTCACTGGTGATTGCCCTGGGCGTGATGCTGGGCAAAATCAAATTCTTCGGCATCTCGCTCGGTGCCACATTTGTGCTCTTTGTGGGGCTCCTTGCGGGCCACTTGGGTTGCACAATCGACCCAGGCACCCTCAAGTTTATCCAGGAGTTTGGCCTCATCCTGTTCATCTTCTCAATAGGTCTGCAGGTGGGTCCTTCGTTCTTCTCCTCGTTCAAGCATGGCGGGCTCACACTCAACGCGCTTGCCATGGCCATCATTGCGCTCAACATTGTGGTGGCGCTTGTCATCTTCTTCATCGACCCCGACCTCAAGGCCTACGAACTGGTGGGCGTCCTCTCGGGTGCCGTGACCAACACGCCCGGACTCGGTGCCGCACAGCAAACGCTCATCGAGACCCAGGCCGACAGCGCCTCGATGATGAACGAGGCTATGTCGATGGGCTATGCCGCCGCCTATCCTCTGGGCGTGGTAGGCATTATCCTCTCTATGATTGTCATTAAGTCGGTATTCAAGATTGGCGTTGACAAGGAGGCCAAGGAGATTGAAGACGAGAAAACCAACTCGCAGCTGCAGCCGCACATCGTCACCTACAAAGTGACCAACAAGCTCATCATTGGCAGCACCATTCATCACCTGCACCAGATTATTGACCACAATTTTGTAATTTCGCGCATCCGCAAGGGCGACGGCCATGTGCACATCCCTGTGAGCGAAACCGTCATTGAGGAGGGCGACCTGCTGCTCGTGGTCATGAGCCAGCAAGACGAGGAGATGTTCGACGCCGTTCTCGGGCCTCACGAAGAAATGGACTGGAAAGGTGATCCCGACCCTGTCACAGCTCGACGCATTGTGGTCACCAAGAGCGAATTCACCGGCCGCAAGCTGGGCTCGCTGCGTCTGCGCATGGGTTACAAACTCAATGTCACGCGCGTGCATCGTGCCGGTCTCGACCTGCTCGCCAGCCCCAACCTTGCGCTGCAGGTGGGCGACCGCTTGACCGTGGTGGGCAACATCAACGACATCAACCGACTGGCCGACAAGATGGGCAATTCGCTCAAGACCCTCGACCATCCCAATATCTTCACCATGTTCATCGGCATTGTGCTGGGCATCATTTTGGGCAGCATACCCCTGCTCCTGCCGGGCATGAGCGTACCCATGAAATTGGGTCTGGCAGGCGGACCGCTCATTGTCGCCATCCTGCTGGGCCGTTATGGCTACAAAATCAAACTCATCACCTATAGCAGCAGTAGTGCCAACCTCATGCTACGCGAACTGGGCATATGCCTCTTCCTCGCCTCGGTGGGACTCGCGGCCGGAGGCAACTTTGCCGCTACCGTGTTCAATGCCACCGGCGCCAAGTGGGTGCTCTATGGTTTCCTCATCACCTTCCTGCCCCTCATTGCAGTGGGACTCTTTGGCCGAGGCAAGCACAAAATCAACTACTGCACCCTCATGGGCCTCATCGCCGGCTCTAACACCGACCCGCCCGCGCTCGCCTACGCCAACAAGACGGCCAACAACGACGCCCCAGCGGTCGCCTACTCCACCGTTTACCCCCTCACCATGTTCCTGCGCGTGATCGTCGCCCAAATCCTCGTCCTCGCCCTCACCTAGCAGCCGATAGCCACTAGCAACTAGCCTATAGCCGCTAGCCATTTAGCATACAGCAGATAGCAGATAGCAGATAGCAACTAGCTGTCGTGGCTCAGGACATCGTTGACACTTTTGTATCAGGACATCGTTGACACTTTTCGTTCAAAATGATGCTGAGCAATTCGACATATTTTTTTAACATTTAAATTTTCTCATATGAGTCCTTGAATAAT
>JAEEGL015188595.1_pt1 | contig 18459 bp, 15 predicted proteins | sample 9134231 | NCBI WGS metagenome assembly JAEEGL01 (sample SAMN16246548, study PRJNA631951) | gut metagenome | biome: gut microbiome; feature: rumen; material: fiber-attached | host: Bos | place: Iran: Karaj | collected 2018-10 | reverse complement strand
CCACCTGCACAGCGTTATAACCATCAGTTTCGACGGTTTTAATCTGAGTCACTGTGGCTGGGCCGGCTTGGAGGATAGTAACAGGGGTTACTACGCCATCTTGGCCGATGATCTGGGTCATACCAATTTTGGTGCCGAGAATGACTTGCATTCTATTCCTTTCCCTTAAATTTTTTAACACTATTAAAACTAGACTTTTAGGTGGTATCCAGAGGTGGACCTGCCTGCATGCCTAGATAATGTCTATATTTTAGCACAGATTTTAGCTGTTGACAAGAGAAAAACATAAAAAATCCCCTCGCCGTTTGGCGAGGGGTCAGTAAGGGGGTGTTGGCGGCGCTAGCGGGCGCCCTGTATGGAAAGTTGGTTGGTCAGCAAAGCAAGTTAATGCTCCTCGACGAATTTTTTGACCTTTTCGGCCGTTTCGTCGCGGAGCTGCATCTGCCCTGGTTTATTCATGTCGAATACCAGGTCGATTCGCTCCCCTTTGCGAATCGTAAACATGTGCAGATCATTGTCCTGCATGAGACTTTCGAGAAATCTCTCCAATTCTCCGGCTTCGAAATGGTGTTCGGCGCCGTTAAAAAAGAGGTCGGTCTCATTTGGAGTCGTATTGTTTCGCATAACTATGACTGGCATAGGCAGTCCCTCCTGTTCTAAAATAAAAGTACAAAAACTTACCGTTTCACTATTAATCATATCATATTTTGCATATAAAGTCAATGTTATTGCTCTAAATAGGCGTCAATAAAGCCACCGATTTTGCCGTCTAGCACAGCGTCAGTATCGGTCTCTTCGTAGCCGGTACGAGTATCTTTGACCAGGCGATACGGCTGAAGTACGTAGTTGCGGATTTGCTGCCCCCATTTGGCAGATTCGCCGGCACGGAGTTTGTCAATTGACTCGGCGTGCTGCTCGAGCTGCATTTGTACGAGCTTGCCACGAAGAATTTCCATGGCTTTTTCCTTGTTTTGAAGCTGGGAACGCTCATTCTGAATCGCTACCACAGTATTAGTTGGCAAGTGAGTGATGCGCACAGCGGAATTGGTAGTGTTAACCGATTGGCCACCGTGGCCACCAGAGTGGTAAACATCGATGCGGAGATCTTTGTCGTCGATTTTGATGTCGGTGTCAGCCTTAATAACTGGTAAAACTTCGACTAAGGCAAAAGAAGTCTGACGAAGATTGTTGGCATTAAACGGCGAAAGGCGCACCAGACGGTGCACGCCATGCTCGGATTTGAGCGTACCGTAGGCATTCGGGCCTGAGATTTCGTAAACGCCGGTCTTAATGCCGGCTTCTTCACCTTCTTGGCGTTCAATCATCGTAGCCTTAAAACCGTTTTGCTCGGCAAACCTCAGATACATGCGCTCAAGCATACCAGACCAGTCCATCGCTTCGGTGCCGCCCACGCCAGCGGTGATGCGCAAAATCGCATCCTTGGCGTCGTATGGGCTATTGAAACGCAGGGCTTTTTTGAGATTTTCAAAACTTTCTTCCATGGCGGAGAGCTGCAGCTCAATTTCCTCCTGAAGAGAAGTGTCGCCAAGATTGATCAGCTCAGTCAAATCCTCGGCTTGGGTTTTTAGAAGCTGCCACGGCTGGACTTCGTCGGAAAGCTTGGCGAGAGCCTGATTTTTCTCACGCGCAAGGTCAGGATTTTGCCAAATTTCTGGTTCGGCCACTTCGGCCTCGAGAGTAGCGATTTGCTCGATTTTTTGCGGAATCAGAAGTTTATCCCACGCGGTGGTGAGATTAGCCTTCAAAATATCGAGACGTTTAAGCAAATCTTGCATGCCCAAATTATAGCATGAAAAAGGCACCCGACAAATGCTACACGTGGCTAGCTAGTACGGCGCGAGCCTCGGCGATGGAGTGCGTTTCCATCAGCTCGGCGCGAAAATCAGAGGCGCCTGGGAAGTTGTTGATATAAATCTTAAAGAAGTGTTTTAATGGCTCATATGGATAGCTGGCGGAGTCTTCGTACATTTTTTCGTACAAATCTAAATGCAACTTCAGAAGCTCTAGCAATTCTTCCCTAGTGCCGATATGGTCGGTGAAACAATACGGATTTTGAAATACACCGCGACCAATCATGAAGCCATCCACCTCTGGATATTTAGCATGGAGCGCCAAGGCAGCGGCACGGTCTTTAATGTCGCCATTGATAATCAGCTTAGTCTCAGGGCTAAGCTCGGCGCGCAGCTTGATAATTTCTGGAATTAGCTCGTAGTGCGCGGCAACTTTTGACATTTCCTTACGAGTGCGCAAGTGCACGGTGAGAGCGGCTGGATGCTCGTTTAGAAGCGTTGGCAGCCAAGTTTTATATTCTTTCACAAAAGAAAAGCCGAGGCGAGTTTTAATCGAGACCGGCAAGCTAGTAGAAGCTTTGACGCGGCGATAGCATTCCACAGCGAGCTCTGGAGTTTTAATCATGGCGGCACCACCGCCAGCACGGTTGACGTTTTTGTCTGGACAACCAAAATTAAGGTCTACACCAGAGAAGCCGAGCGATTCCAGCGCGTGGCCAAGCTCCGAAAAATGCTCGGGATTTTTGCCCCAAATCTGAGCAATAATTGGCGCGTCGGTCGGAGCAATACGCAGACGCTCTAGGGCGTTGTGGCGGCCTTTTTCAGAAGCAAAACTCGAAACGTTGGTGAATTCAGTATAAAAAAGATCTGGTCGACCAGCACTGGCCACCACCTGACGAAAAGCCATATCCGTAACCCCTTCCATCGGGGCCAAAATCAAAAACGGTTTCGGTAATTCTTGCCAAATGTTCATTTTGTTATTATAGCACTTTATGTTATAATAGCGGGCAGAAAACTGCTAAAGGGGGGGTATTATATGGGGCACGATTCGTACATTGAAGAGAAAGACGAGTTAAAGATTGGCCGCTTGGCGATGGAGACTTATCTCACCGTGGTTGACGATATGACCGATCAGGATATGTTAAAAAATGTTTTTAAAAGCGACTTGCCGACTCGAATTCGGACGGCGGCGCTGAGAAAAATCGAGGATCAGTCATTACTGGAACGCGAGGCTATGAACCAGCACAACAATTTCCTGATGCGAGAGGCCGCGATTACTAATCTCAAATCACAGCGAGTACTCCGGAGAATTGCTTGGCGCGATCCGAGCGACCGCGTGCGTAGCGCAGCTATCCGAAGAATCAATAGTCTTTTCTTTCTCAAGATACTCAGGAAGTTGGCTAAAATCTTCCACAATCGTTCGATTATTGTCGCAATTTCGAATAGAGTGTCTAAACTAAAAAATGCCGCTAACTCCTAGCGGCATTTTTCATGGTCTTACGACTTAGTGGCGTTTCCAGCTAATGCGTTTGCCGAAGTGTGGCTTAACCACGGAGAAGTTAATCGCATTCTTTTGGAAGCTCTTAACGGTGAGAGTAAGAATCACACTCGAAGCAATAGCAAGGTCCACGATGCCAATAATTAGCTCATAGGTCGGCAAGTTACCAAAGGCATTCCTTAGCATCAAGGCAATTGGCGCCGAAAGTGGGAAATATGACAAAATGTAAGTAATGATGTCTGGTGAACCAGCGATGAGGCTCTGCATGAAGAAGAGTGGCATAACTGTGCCCATCATGGCAATACCGATATACTGCGAAGCGTCGCGAGCAGTTGGTACAAGTGAACCGGTAAGTGTGCAGGCGCCAGCAAACATGAAGTATGAGAATAGAAGCAGCAGGACGTTACCAATAATCATGCCCGGATCGAATTCAATCGACGACAAGATGCCCGACACCATTGGATTATCTCGATAAATAACCAAAGCCGAGAGAATCGGAATAATAAATACTGCAATTTGGATAAAACCTAGCACGATGAGGCTAAGAATCTTACCAATTACGAGGCTTCTGGCCGAAATAGAGGTAAGAATCATCTCGGAAATACGGTTTTCCTTCTCTTCTACGAGAGCCATCGTGAGACGGTTACCAAAGACACAGATTAGGATGTAGAAAATCCCAAGCACAGCCATTGGAATTATGGCACGACCAAGCAAATTAACCGGGTTACCGTCCTTATCAAGATCAACCGTTTCATAATTGATGGTATTTTCGATAATGGCGATGTCTTTTGGATCAATGTGCTTGTAGGCTTCAACCTTTAACATATTAGCGAAGGTGATTGAGCTAGTCGGAATCAAACCGGCATCCTCGGCGCGATCATAAACTTTAATGGTGTTTGACTCGTAAAGATCGGCTGGGATGTGATAGAAAATATCTAGCTCGCCGTTTTTGACCTGAGCAATGCCAGTATCAGCAGCAGAAACGCTAGTGAAATTACTAGCTATGCCACTAGCAATGCCAGCTTCATCCAAGATGCCGATTTTCTTATCGGAAAAATCTTGATTTTCGATAGCGGAGTCAATGTTCATACTGCTGAGCGCCGACAGACCCATGACCGCAAAAATTGCTACCGGTAAGAGTAAAAGCGAAATCCAGAAGGATGGCTTTTTGAGCTGACGAATAAGCTCGAATTTAAAGACTATACCAATTTTACTCATCTTTACCTCCATAGACTTTGACAAAGATTTCGTCGAAGGACTTACCGCCGAACTGCTTCTTGATTTCGGCGATCGTGCCGTAGGCGTGCGCCACACCATCTTTTAAGAGTACAGCGCGGTCGCAGAGTCGCTCAACTTCGTCCATGTAGTGCGTAATCATAATGATAGTAGTGCCTTTTTCGTGAAGCTCATCAATGATATCCATGAGGAGCTTGCGGTTGACCGGGTCAAAACCTTTGGTTGGTTCATCGAGAATCAAAAGATCTGGATTTCCCATCATGCAAATACCGAGCTGGACTTTTTGTTGCTGACCGGTAGAAAGCTTTTCGGTTTTTTCGGTAAGCTTATCGGCTAGACCAACGCGTTTTAGATATTTCTCGGACCAGGCGCGAGGATTTTTGAGGCCTTTCAAGGTACCAAAATAGACCATCGTATCAATAACGGATTCCTTTTTGTAGAGACCACGTTCCTCTGGCAAGTAACCGATAGTGACGCCAGAATTAGCATCGAATGGCTTGCCTTTAACGAGTAGTTCTCCGCCGGTTGGTTGATATAGATTTAGTAGTGTGCGAATCGTAGTGGTTTTGCCGGAGCCATTAGAGCCGAGCAGGCCAAAGATTTCGCCTTTTTGCACATCAAAGCTGAGATCTTTAATGACAGTTTTGCCATTAAAAGCCATCTTGAAGTGCTTTACCTCAACAATTTTTTCCATATATATATTATAGCACGAATTACACTCGTGCTATAATAGAGGTGTCTCTAGCTATACTTCGGTCACTGGCATAGAGAAAAGATAAAAGCTGCGGTTATCGTCATTTATGACCGTAGCCAGGAGCCAATAAATCAGGCTCGCATAAATGACTCTTTTAATAAAATCAAGGAGTCTTTATGAAAAATATCAATCTTAATAACCAAAACGAACGGGTCGAAGTGATGGCGCTTTTCGGTTACGAAATGACGCCTTGCCAGCCGCTTACTTTCAAGCGTCCTGGCGGAGTCGAAACCGAAATCACGGAGCTGCTCCGCACGCAAATTCGCTTTGCGGGTCAAGCGACTCTCCACATCTTCGATGTTTTGGCTGGACGAGAAAGGTTGCAACTCGAGTTTAACTCAGTCGATCTCTCTTGGCACCTCACACAAAGGTAACCGTTAAAAATAGCCCCCTTTAAGGGGGTTATTTTTTAGTCTGACAAGTCGAAGTCGTCGGATAGGCCTTCCGGGATATCAAAGTCATCATCTGATTGCGGCTTTGGAGCCTCTGGCGCTGGCTTTGGGGCCTGCTCTGGAGCCGGAGCGGCTGGCTCTTCTGGAGCTGGGCCAATTGGCATCCATGGTTCATAGGTGGTTGGATTAGCGCCTTTGGCGGCTTTTTTGCCTTTAAGTTTAGCAACTAGCTTAGTCTTGGCCGGCTTTTCTGGTTTGGCTGGCTTTTCTGGTTTGGCGGCTTTTTCCGGTTTTGGTGCAGCAGCGACGACTTGCGGAGCTTTTGGCTCGCGGTTTTTCTTGAGCCTGGCAATCCAGATTAGGAGCCATACAATAATAAGAAATTCAAACACGATAATGCCATATAAGACGATGCGTTCGGCGTCAAATTTGCTATTCGAGGAACTGACGTTTTTGTTTGGAATAACTGGCGTTGGATTAATGTCTGGCTCGACAGAGTCCTCAACCAAATCGTCAAAGATATCTTCATCATCTTCTTCCTCATCGTCTTTTTTCTCGTCTTCTTCTTTGTCCTCATCTACGACCGGGGCCGGGGTAGGCGCTGGAGTTGGCGTAGGAGTAGGCGTTGGATTAGGCGTTGGAGCTGGAGCAGGAACAGGATTTACCGTAACGGCAATATTAACGGACTTACCAGTCAAATCCACGTCTTCATAGGTGGTCATATCGGCCACATAAATTGTAATCGTGGTACTACCTACGGCAACTGCGCTAACTGTAACGGTCTCACTACTTTGGTCAAGGAAAGCGTTCGCGGTTGAGAGTCTAGCAATATTAGAGTTGGCAACGCGAAAATCTAGACGACCGGCAGCATTTGGTGCGCTAACCGTGAAGGTGGCGGAACCACCAACCGTCATGGTGATGGAGCCAGTCGAGACATTAAGGCCTTCGATAGCGTGCACGGATACAACCGGAGCTAGGGCAAAGACACAGGCTAATATTGTAATGAGGATTTTTTTCATGTTATCTTTCCATTATTATTTTTTTAATCTTAACGTAATCACCGGACGAAACTCGTCCATCTTTGTTATAATCGGCCGCCGTGAAGTAAACTCCTGTCAGCGCCGTACCCATAATATGCTTGCGAATCTTAACGTAGTCGGATGAACTAATCTTACCATCGCCGCTCACATCGCCAGTTACGGCCGTAGTGATTGTGCGGACGACGTTGCCGGATTCATTGAATATCTTGGTGGCGTTGCCGGTGCCGATAAAGTCGGTGTTACTTTTTTGCTTGTCGCCATCGTAAATTTTGGCAGTAAAGCCACTACTGATGCCGAGCTTGCTAAGATATGTAGAGATCGTGACTCCATCAGTAATACCAGTAATAGTGCCGGCAGAAGTGTTATAGTTGTAGTTCTGGTCGGTAATATTAAAGCTCAAGACACTTTCGATTTTTTCGAAATTAGCCGTGTAGGTGGTTGGCGTGAAGTAGCCATTCGGATTCTTAACCGGAACGAAGTTGGCCGTGGTGGAAACTATTTTTCCATTGGCATCGGTCCAGTTTTTGAAGCGATAATTAGTATTGGCGGTGGCAGTAGCGCCGGTCGGTTTGCCACCAAATGGATCAATGGACTCGATAGTCTTACTGACTCGGCCATTGGCGCCGGCTTGGTAGTTAATTTTGGCCTTGCCGAGTGAGAACATCATCGAATCTTTGGCAGTGCCGGAGCTAAGCTCGAGCGTGTAGAGACCTTTTGGCAGGCTGCCCTTAATAGTAATGATAGCATTAACGTTGTTGGTGGCGACAATATTATCTTCGACATCGGTGATGTAACCTAGGGTAATATCGGCGTGATTTTGATTGTAGAGTTTAACTGAGACGTTAGTGCCGGAGACGAGGTTTCTAGTATTAGCATAGACCACCAAGCGATACGGTGTAGAACTGTTGTTTAACTGCTCATCCGAAACGTAGACGTTTTCGTTTTCGATCGACAAAGTTGGCGTAGTGGTAATGTTCTTGGTAAATAATGAAACTGAATTCATATAATAGTAGTTACATACATCGGTTGCGCCGTTACAAGTTCGGCTAGTGTCGCTAACTTGCACAAAGACGCTGCTATTTGAGACTTGTAGGTTTTGACCAGACAAATCTACGGTGACGACGCCAGGATAATCAGCGTGGACGGTGCCGCTGTAGATTCTAGAAGCAGTCCTAACATCATTTCCTACCGCAACCTCAACATAGTAATCGGCATTGACTGAGTCGGCAATAAATTTGACCGCCTGGAGTTTTTCGGTACGAGAATTAATTTTGGCAACTTCGGAAGTATTGCGAGTAATAATATAGTTATCCGATATACCTGGGTAGGCGACATCCCAGTTGCGGTCTTGCATTTCGGTCATATTAGCAATAAAGGCAACGTTGCTCTGAAGCGAGTCATAAGCCAGCCAAACGTATGCCGCAGTATCATTACCCCAAGAATTACGAAGGAGCCAAGCACCACGACCAGTGACGGTACCCTGAGCACTACTGATACAGGCGCTGCTGTAATAGCGATGAATAGTGGCGCCATTATAATTTCCGTTTGCTGCCTGGCAATAATCATAGCGATATTGATAGTCGTCGTCCCAACCAATAATCTGCAGGGCGTGGCTAGTCTCGTTGAGACAATGATCATCCACGCGTATGATGTAAGTATTATAATAATTGCCACTAGCGGTATTGATGGCCGAGCAGGTACTAACTGGCGAAACTGTACCCACGTAGGCACCGCCATAATTTAGCACAGCATTTTTGATAGCTGCGATATCAGCATTAGACATTGGCGTATCGGCACTATCAACTTCTTTAGTATCGAGAACTTCGAAAAGTGGCTGAGTATAATTAATTACCGCACGCATCGGCAAAGTTGCGCCAATTGCGAGACCAGCCGAAGTGTTCGGAACGGAAACAAGATCCGAATCCTCCCAACCAATTTGCGTCCATGGCAAAGTAGACTCGCTGACAAGTGAAGTGCCATTCATCATAGCGAAAGAGGCTGCGGTGAAGTTACTGCCGTCGCCAAGTTCACGCAAAGTATATTCATTATCTGCAGTATAGGTACGTGGAACAAATGGACTAGTAAAATCATGTAGACCATTGCCAGCCAAAATGTAATCAAGCTGACGGGTGGAGAATTTAATTGGACTATAATAGTAATTCGTGTCGCGCATCATCAGGTAAGATTCGGCCTGCTCAAGCGTAGCAAAGGCCCAGCAGATGCCGAGTTCGACTTGGCTTTTGAGGTCGGTGATATATTTCTTGCCATTATAATTGCGAAGATCAACCTTGGATGCAAACGCACCATCGACTGGCTGGTCGGTGATGATTGGTTCGTCTGGATTATTCTGAATGAGATAGGTTTTTGGGATGACAAGCACGGCGGCTTTTTCTTTGTCGGACTTGGCAAGGTAGTCGACGTAGGCCGGGTTTAGGTACGGCACGCCATATTGGCGGTTTTGCTCGGTGCGGACAAGCTCGTGTGTGGCCTTAAAGGCATCTTCAACAAATTGCTTGGCTGGTTCTGGTAAATAATTATATTCCGGCGAAGCAAGCGCAGAGGCCAGCTGAGTTTCCTCGGCTGGAGTAAGTGGCTTAATCTTGGCTTTGATTGGCTCGTACGAGCTAATCGTAATGAAGTTTTGCTCACTAGTAGAGTTTGGCAGTTTAATAACAGCGCTAAGCACGGCAACGGCAGCAAAAATACCGATACCAAAAGCTATGCTCCACTTCCAAAAACTCTTTTGTTTCACATTTCTAATTTTAGGAAACCGCCCATGCTTTGTCAAGGCGCTCACGCTAGGTTCTTACGCGTTTTTATGTTATAATTACGACATGAAAATTGCTTTACTCGGCCTCGGCAAAGAAGGCCAAGCTTCTCAAGAATACTTTTCCAAATTTGGAGCAGAGTTTAAAGTTTTTGAAAACTTTACCGATGAAGAAATTGCCAAAGAAGATTTCTCCGGATACGATTTAGTCTTGCGCAGCCCATCAGCTCGTCCGTTGCCAGGTGTATCTAGCATGACTAAATATTTCTTCGATCATTGTCCATGCCCAATCATTGGCGTGACCGGCACCAAAGGCAAGGGTACTACTTGCTGTCTAACCGTAGCAATTCTAAAAGCCGTCGGCGCCAAGGTGCATCTAGTTGGCAACATCGGCATTCCAGCAATCACGATTCTTGACGATTTAAAATCCGACGACGTCGTAGTATTTGAGATGTCCAGCTTCCAGTTGTGGGATCTCACTAAGTCGCCACACATCGCCGTGATCGTGCGCGTAGAGCAAGATCATCTCGATCGCCATTATAGTCTTGAAGATTACTGGGCTGCTAAGGGCCACATTGCCGAATATCAAAAGCCAGAAGATTATTGTATTTATTATAAATACAACGAAGTTTCGAAGCGTCTCGCTTCCCTTTCGGCCGGTACTAAATTGGAATACCCAGTCGAAAGCGAGCAAATCACTGAGCTCACCAACGCGCTTGGTGTGCCGGGCGACCATAACAAAGAAAATGCCAAGGCCGCGTTAGTCGCTGCGAGCGCTTACTTTGAAATGCCAGTAGATGAATTTGTGGCGAAGAATTTTGACAAGATTAAGCAAGCCTTCATCGATTTTAAAGGTTTGCCGCACCGTGTAGAATTTGTGCGCGAGCTTAATAATGTTAAATATTATGATGATAATTATTCCGCAACTTATCCATCACTCGATGTGGCTGTGAAGGTATTTAAGGATTTGCCAACAATTTTGATTGCTGGTGGCAAAGATCGCGGACTCGACCTTACACCAAATCGCAAAGTGATTTTTGAAAGTCCAAATGTAAGAAAAGCAATTTTAATTGGTGAAACGCGCGAAAAACTCGCCGCCGGTGAGGATTCGTCCAAATACGAGTTCGCCGACACTTTGGAGCAAGCCGTGAAGCGCGCGCAGGAGCTAGCCGAAAGCTTTGGCGAGCCAGCCATCGTATTGATGTCGCCAGGCGCAGCTTCATTTGACATGTTCAAGAACTTTAGTGAGCGTGGTGAAATGTTCCATAAATACGTAGAGGAGCTTAAATGATTTTTAGATTCAAAGGTTACGATTTTGACAAATCCACCTTTGTGGCAAACTTTTATTATACCGATGACAACAACCTCGATTACGTTGAGACGATTCATTTTGTCAAAAACGCGGCGTTTTCGACCAAGCTTGCGCCAGTACTTGAGCGTGCGCTCGATTTAAGTTTCCTACTCATTGGTACGTCTTACTATAAAGCTCACCCAACGCGTGAAGTTGAGTTTGTTGACGGCATGAAAAATCGTGTTGACCGTTTCGGAAATCGTGTCAGCGACAAAAATAAGTTAGTTGTGAGCGCAGAAAAGTTTGCTTCCGGCATCGACAAGTTTATTGCCGAGTTTTTGAATCTTGTTTATCACGAAGGTTTGTCGCAATTTGCTTTTGAAAACGAGCTCGTGTATAGCGATTTAGTAAAATTTGAAGTAAACGGCAAGGCGGCGCCGAGCGTAAAATTGCCATACGAGCGTGGCGGCATTTTGGCGCTGCAATCCGGCGGCAAAGATTCTTTGCTTACGGCCACCATGTTAAACGAGCGCAACTTGGATTGGACGGCACTCTATGTGGGCAGCTCTAATCATTATCCAGAAATTCTAAACGACCTTGATGCGCCGGTTGAATCGATTTTGCGTCAGGTCGATATTGAAGGTTTGCGCTTTGCGTCTGAATATGACGGCTACAAAAATGGCCACGTGCCAGTGACTTATATTTTGATGAGCCTTGCCGTAGTACAAGCTGTGCTCGATCATAAGAATTTTGTGATTACTAGCATCGGTCATGAGGGCGAAGAACCGCATTCAATTATTGAAGATCCTACCTCTGTTAATTTGGCCGTAAATCATCAATGGAGCAAGACCTGGACAGCTGAAAAATGGTTCGCCGACTATGTACATCGTTATATATCACCAGAGTTTATGGTGGGTTCGATCATTCGTGGTTATTCCGAGCTAAAAATCGCCGAGCTCTTTACCGAAAAATGCTGGAAACGCTACGGCTATCGTTTTAGTTCCTGCAACGTGGCTAACTATCGCCAAAAAACTGACAATTCCGAATTAACTTGGTGTGGCGATTGTGCAAAGTGCGCTAATTCATTCTTGGTATTTGCGCCATTTGTGGAACCAAAAGAACTTAAAGAACTATTTGGCGGTAAAGATTTGTTTACTAAGTCGTCACTTAGGGATACTTTCCGCGGATTACTCGGCATAGATGGGTTTGAAAAGCCGTTTGAATGCGTGGGTGAAATTGAAGAACTCCGCCAGGCTTACGAAATGCGCAAAAAGGGTTACAAAAAACTTCCTTTCAACGTGCCAAAACATGGTGACTTTGATTACAATCATACCTACGAGCATCAAAAGTTTGTTGACGCGTTTTTCAAACTTGGTTAGACGTTTTTAAAACGTGAGGTAAGTCTCGAGACCCGAGATGACGGCTTTTTCGGCGCTCGAAACGGTAACAAGAGCTTTAATGCCGGAGTCGGCGAACTCGCGCGCGAGGTCAACCATGTTGGCTTTGTCGATTGATTCGATGATATTGTTCATATCGTCGTAGCGTTCGACGTCGCCATTTAAGAAATAGTTCTCAGCATAGTAATCGGCGATTTGCGAAACGGTTTGTGCGCCCATTTGCAGGCGGCCTTTAGCATAAGATTTGGCAGCATCATAATCTTGGTCGGAAATTTCGCCGTTTAGCGCTTTCATTAATTCGGATTGAATGAGTTTAAAGAGCTCTTCGGCGTTTTCGAGGTTTACTTCCCCATCAAAATCCCAGTAGGAATTGTGGGCATTAGACGAAATTGACGAGCAGAGATTGTAGACTAGGCCGCGTTTTCTGGCGGTGCCAAAAATCTTGGAGTTAGTAGTGCCGGTCAGCATGTGATTTAGATAATTCATCGCCATGACTTCTTTGCAATCGAGATGACGCGGAGTAATGAGCGAGAAGCCAAAGGTAATATTAGAAGCGTCTTTTCTACGAATGGAAACGGCCTCGGACGAGTGAAGTTCATCCATTGGGATTTCGAATTTTTTGCCCTCTTTTAGACCCCAACCTTCGAGCATTTTAACGATGTCGTGCTTGCGGCCGTGCAATTTGCCAGCAATAATAAACGTCATATTCTTGGCGGTATGAGTGCGGCGGTAGTGCTCGCGGATGTCTTTTAATTCGATGTTGGGGATGGTTTTGACGCGGTCGCCGAGGACAAGAACATTCTCGCCAACTTCGCGTTGTAAGCGTGGCCAAAGCAAGCGATAATAATCATTCATGTAGCCAGTGAGTTCGGAACGAACGTTGGCTTTTTCGGCTTTTAATTCTTCGTCGTTGAATTTTGGCTCACAAATCGAGAGACGTTGCAACTCCAAAATGCGATCCCATTCAAAATCGGCACATTCGGTTTCGTAACAGACGGAAATGTCGGAAGTCCAGGCGTTATGATAGGCGCCGTTTTTAGTAAACTCGGCCTCGAAGGCTTGCTCGTCTTTGTATTTGGAGTTGGCACCAAAAGCTAGGTGTTCAACGATGTGCGGAATTTCGTAAACATCGGCATTTTTGGCGTAGCGCATGCCGGCGCGAAATTGAATACGCGTAGACATGACACTAGCATTAGGAACGTCGATGAGAAGGCCACGAGCGCCATTCTTTAAAACGACTTCTTCAACCGAATGTTTCATAAAATTTTAGTGGCGAGCTTTCTTCTTGTTCTGACGGGATTGCTTTTTCTTTTTCTTGGCTTCGGATTTGCGCGATTTCTTAGGAGCATTGGCGGTAGTTTTGGTGCCGGAAGATTTCTTAAATTCGGAGTCGAGATTCTTGTCACCTTTGCTAATTTCGTTGACGCCCTTTTCGGTGGCGGAGCCAGCCATCTTGGTAAGTTCGGAATCATAAGATTCGCCATCGACCACGTCGGCAGCACGAGCTTCGGCTGGAGTGATGGAAAGCAAGATCTTAAGCACTTCCTCGCGGAGATTGCGTTGGAGGCTATCGAAGAGCTTCTGAGATTCGGCACGATATTCAACGAGTGGATCACGCTGGCCAACTGAGCGCCAGTGGATACCTTCGCGAAGGTGCTGCATGTTTTCGAGATGTTGCATCCAGAGCGTATCAAGAACCTTGAGATAAACTTCGCGTTCAACTTTACGCATGACATCTTCGCCAAATTCAACTTCTTGGTTGTGGTAAGCTTCTTCAATGGCGGTGAGAGCAAGTTTCTTGCGATCTTTTTCTTTGCGGAGGAGGCCGATTTCGTGGATCAAGGCATCGTCAAAATCGAAGACGGCTTTAAATTCTTCGTCGAAATGTTTGTTGACGCGAGAAGAGAACTCGGTCAAGGCAGCGGCTTCGTCGCTCATGAGGCGTTTAATCTCGGAGAAGATGTCTTCGCCTTCGAGAATCTTGCGGCGCATCATGTAGACGACTTTGCGGTGACGGTTGATAACGTTATCGTATTGAACAACGTTCTTGCGGGAGTCAAAGTTGAAACCTTCGATGCGTTTTTGGGCAGCTTCGAGAGTGCGCGAAATAGCTTTGGTTTGAATTGGAGTGTCTTCGTCGATGCCGAGGCGTTCCATGAGCATCTTAACGCGATCACCTTGGAAGATGCGCATGAGATCATCTTCGCAAGAAACGAAGAATTGGGTAGTGCCAGGATCGCCCTGACGACCACCACGACCACGGAGCTGGTTGTCAACACGGCGAGAATCGTGACGCTCAGAACCAATTACGACGAGACCACCGAGTTCTTTGACGCCTTTGCCGAGCTTAATATCGGTACCGCGACCAGCCATGTTGGTGGCGAGAGTAATGGCGCCTTTTTCGCCGGCTTTGGCAATGATAGCGGCTTCGCGTTCGTTGTTTTTAGCGTTCAAGATTTCGTAAGAAATGTGCTCAGCATCAAGATAGCGGGCGATTTCCTCGTTGTTAGCAATGGAGCCTGAGCCTACGAGGACTGGTTGACCTTTTTCGTGGTATTTCTTAATTTCAGCAGCGATAGCTTTGAGCTTGCCAGCTTTGGTCTTGAAAATCAAATCGTCTTTATCGACACGAGCGATTGGCTTGTTTGGTGGAATTTGAATAACGTCGAGAGCGTAGATTTGTTGGAATTCTTCGGCCTCGGTGAAAGCGGTACCGGTCATACCGGAGAGCTTGTGATAGAGACGGAAGAAGTTCTGGAATGAAATCGTAGCAAGCGTCATGGATTCTTCTTTGACGGCAACGCCTTCCTTGGCTTCGATGGCCTGGTGAAGGCCTTCGTTGTAGCGGCGGCCTTGCATAAGACGGCCGGTGTTTTCGTCGACGATGATTACTTCGCCAGAGTTGGTGACAACGTAATCTTTGTCGCGTTTGAAAACCACCTCAGCACGGAGAGCTTGTTCCATGTGGTAGACAAGGCGAGTGTTTTTAACGGAATAGAGTGAATCAACGCCCAGGATTTTTTGAACTTTGTCGATACCTTGGTCAGTAAGAGTGACCGAGCGATGTTTTTCGTCGAAGACATAATCGTCTGGGGTGAGACGGTTAGCAATTTTGGCGAATTGGTAGTAAGATTCTGGGTTGTCGCCGGCTGGAGCAGAAATGATAAGTGGTGTACGAGCTTCATCAATCAAAATGGAGTCGACCTCATCGACGATGGCAAAGTTAAGCTCGCGTTGGCGAAGATATTGAACCTCAGAGCACATGTTGTCGCGAAGGTAGTCGAAACCGAATTCATTGTTGGTACCGTAAGTAATGTCGGCGTTGTAAGCTTCCTTGCGGGTGCATGGTTTGAGATGGCGGAAGCGTTCGTCGTCGTGATCTTCGTTGTTGTATTCTTTATCGTAAATAAAAGAAGCGTTATTAATAATGACACCTACGGTGAGACCGAGGAAGTCGTAGACTGGGCCGTTCCAACCGGCATCACGTTGAGCGAGGTAATCGTTAACCGTAACGACGTGGACGCCTTTGCCGGTGAGAGCATTGAGATAGGCTGGAAGCATGGCGACGAGGGTTTTACCTTCACCAGTTTTCATTTCGGCGACGTTGCCTTCGTGGAGAGCGATACCACCAATGAGCTGGACGTCGAATGGACGCATTTTAAGAACGCGTTTTGAAGCTTCGCGAGCGACGGCGAAAGCGTCGTTCAAGATACTGTCTAGAACCTTGCTCCCATCTTTATCGAGAGTCTTGTTGCGATGTTCGATTTTGTCTTGGAATTTCTTGGTCTGAGCTTTCAAATCTTGATCAGACATTTTTTCGTATTTTGGCTCGAGCTTATTAATCTCTTGCGCTTGTTTCCACATGCGTTTTAAGATTTTTTTCTGAGCATCACCAAAAATACCTTGCAAGAATTTAGTAAGCGCAGTTTTATCCGCCAATTTATCAGTCGGTTTTTTCGGCTGTTTCGCTTTTTTCGCCATAGACAGTTAGACCTCCAACAGGATTATTTTCTTCCCCCTATTCTAGCATATTATTTTCTCTTAATAAAGAGATTCTTGAACGATTTTTTGTGAAGATGTGGGGTTTGTTCGAGCTTAAAACGACGGATTTGACCGGTGAGTTTAGCTTCGACTAAATCCACGCCCGCAAAGACGTTAGTACAATCGTCTTTGGCTGCAATAACTTTGCCGCCTGGAATATCCATGGCTGCGGAAACTTCAAATTTTTCGCCATGAGCACGGTCGGTTTCGGTAACCATAATTTTGACCACGACATCTTTTTTGGTGCCGCGTGGAAGATATTTGTCGAGCTTGCCGATGCGTTTTTCGACGTATTTCTTGAATGCTTCGTCTGGTTTAAAGCCGTTACCGGTGATATCGATTTTATTAATCATTAGATTTCCTCCTTATTACCAAGATATGGTTTTAATACTTCAGGGACTTTGAGCTTACCATCTTTGGTGGCGTAGTTTTCGAGCACAGCCACCATAGTGCGGGCGAGCGAGACGGCGGTACCGTTTAAGGTATGGACGGTTTCGATGCGGCCATCAGCGCGGCGAACACGAATGTTAAGATTGCGGGCCTGAAAATCAGTACAGTTAGAGCAGGAAGTAAGCTCGCGATAGGTTTGGTCGACTGGAGACCAGTATTCAATGTCGTATTTCTTGGCAGCTGGGAAGCCAAGGTCGCCAGCAGCAATGTTGATAATACGATATGGGATGCCGAGGGCTTGCCAAATTTCCTCTTCGATTTCGCGGATTTTTTCGTGAATTTCTTTGGACTGTTCTGACACGCAGAAGGCGTACATTTCGAGCTTGTTGAATTGGTGAACACGGAAGAGACCACGAGTGTGCTTGCCGGCAGAACCAGCTTCCTTGCGGAAACAGGCCGAGAGGCCAGCATAGAAGAGTGGAAGATCCTTTTCGTCTAAGATTTCGTCCATGTGATAGCCAGTGAGGGCGATTTCGGCAGTAGCAATGAGGGCGAGATCTTCGCCTTCGATGTAATATTCATCGGATTGTTCGGAAGTGCGTGGGCAAAAACCGGTACCTTCAAGAACTTTGGAGCTCACGAGATCCGGTACGGTGATAAAATGAAAGCCTTTTTCGGTGACTTTTTGGATGCCGAATTGAATAAGGGCGTTTTCGAGTAAGGCAAGTTCGTCTTTTAGATAGTAGAACTTGTTGCCAGCAACTTTGGCACCGCGTTCAAAATCAACCCAACCGCGAGAAGTGGCATAGTCGAGATGATCAACACCTTCGGAGGCTGGCTTTTTGCCACCCCAAGATTTGATTTCGACGCTGCACTCTTCGCCACCAAGTGGAACATCGTCAAAAATGATGTTTGGAATGGTTTTGGTAACGGCTTTGAGGTCGGCCTCGGCCTTAGTGAGATCGTCCTCAAGCGTGGCGAGTTTTTCCTTAACGGCCTTACCCTGCTCGATGAGAGCTGGTTCTGGCTTGCCGCCTTTCATCTTGGCAGCAATCTCGTTACGCTCGCGGCGGAGCGTCTCGACTTCTTGAAGAATGGACTTTCTGGCGTCATCTAGTTTGATGGCGGAGGCAACATCGATGTGGTAGCCTTTTTCTTTGGCAGATTTTTCGACTAATTCGAGGTTTTCGCGGATAAAATTGATATCTAACATAATATATATATTATAGCATAGATTGATAGAGCAGTTTCCAGTCTTTTAGGCTGAGATCGGCCGGGCGAGCGTCAGGATTAATGTTGAGACTGGTGAGGATTTTAACTAGCTCATCCTTGCTCTTTAGTCCGGCAAGATTGTGAGTAAGTTTCTTGTGCGGGGCGGAGAAACCTTGTTTGATCAGCTTAAAAACTTCTTCTTCAATGCTGGCCTCGTGTGGAGTGAGAATAATAATTTCGCTATCAACCTTTGGTGGCGGGGTGAATTCGCCTTTTAAGACGATTGGGCCAAGCTCGACGTCGGCACGGTTCTGGACAAATAGCGAGAGCAGCGATTGGTGGCCGTCGGCGGCAGCGATGCGTTCGGCGACTTCTTTTTGGATTAAGAGTACGATTTTCTTGGGCTGATTTTTGGCGGTGAGGAGCTTTTCGATAATTGGACTGGTAATGTAGTACGGAATGTTGCCAGCAGCAGAGTAAGGAGCTTCGAGTTTTTCGAGATCAAATTTAAGAAAATCAGCGTTAATTACCTCAAGATTCTTGCCTGGGAAGGAATTCGGTAGGTTGTGGGCGAGATTCGCGTCAAATTCAACCGCCGTAACCTTATCAAAACGCCTCAGAAGCGAGCTG
>JAEEGL012544611.1_pt1 | contig 18459 bp, 17 predicted proteins | sample 9134231 | NCBI WGS metagenome assembly JAEEGL01 (sample SAMN16246548, study PRJNA631951) | gut metagenome | biome: gut microbiome; feature: rumen; material: fiber-attached | host: Bos | place: Iran: Karaj | collected 2018-10 | reverse complement strand
CTGTAAAGCGTTCTCCTGGTTCGACTAGATCTAAACCGTAATGAGGAACACCCTGTTGCTCTTTTACGGTAGGTTTCGCTGTACCGATGTCCATGCCTTTATAAATTGCACGAGAGTCGGCTGAGATAATTTCGCCGTTTAAAGCTTTTGCGAGTTTGATAGAAACACCAGTTTTTCCTGAACCTGTTGGACCAAGAATCACTATTGTTGTTGAGTTGCGTCGCATATTTACATTTTTCTTAGGTAGTCGGCGAGTTTTCCAAGTTTAATCTTCTCTTCCTTATCGCGAAGGCGGATGGAAACTTCGTTTGCTTCGGCATCTTTTGGCCCAACGACTAGCACTGCAGGGACTTTCATGTCAGTGGCGCGTTTAATCTTCTTGCCAAGAGAATCGGCAGAATCATCCACGGTATAGCGAAGCTCATTGTATTTAAGTGGCTTACTAAGAACAATGTCGTCTAGAATAGCGGTGATTTTGTTAACATAATCTATAACTTTGTCATTCACTGTAACAATACGAACTTGCTCTGGAGCACACCAGAATGGGAACCAACCACCAGTATGTTCTATAAACACAGACAGAAAACGTTCGATAGAGCCGAGAGTGGCGTGATGGATCATAACTGGTCTTTCTTTTTCACCCTTTTCATTAACGAATTCGAGACCAAAGCGCTCTGGCTGGACAAAATCTAGCTGAATGGTAGCTAGCTGGTGCTCACGACCAAGGGCATCTTCGGCCATGAAATCAATCTTAGGCCCATAGAAGGCAGCTTCTCCCTCTTGCTCAAAATAGTCTAAACCATTGTCGATAGCGGCTTGCTTGATTTGGCTCTGAGCCATCTCCCACAACTTCTTATCACCGAGATACTTATCCTCATCCGAACGGTAGCTGAGCCGAGCGCGAAGCTTTTGCATACCCATTGTAGTGTATAATTCCTTTACAATGGCGACTAGACGCTTGACTTCGTCTTTGATTTGGTTGTTACGACAAAATACGTGAGAATCATCCTGAGTGAGTGAACGAACACGAGAAAGACCCCCGAGCTCACCAGTTTTTTCATCGCGATAATCGGTAGTAGCTTCCATGTAACGTACTGGCATTTCCTTGTATGTGCGTGGGCGAGAAGCAAATATCTGTGCATGGTGTGGGCAATTCATTGGTTTCATGGCAAAATCTTCACCATTGACTTGCGAATGGACCATGAAAAGCTCGTCGCCAAATTTAGCATAATGCCCAGATGTTTTATAAAGGTCGGTCTTAGTTATATGTGGAGTCCAAACCTTTTTGAACCCTTCACGACCACGAAGTGAAAGTGAATAGTTTGCCATGAGTTCACGAAGTTCAGTGCCACGCGGAGTAAAGAGTGGAAGGCCGGCACCAACGAGATCTGAAAAGCAGAACAAATCGAGTTCTTTACCAAGTTTGCGATGGTCGCGAGATTTGGCCTCCTCCTGACGTTTTAAGTATTCGTCTAGTTCATTCTGAGAAGAGAAGGCTACTCCATAGATACGAGTGAGCATTTCCCTTTTCTCATCACCGCGCCAATAGGCACCGGCAACGCGTACGAGTTTGAAAGCACCGATCTTATCCGTACTGCTGACATGTGGTCCTTTGCAAAGGTCGGTAAAAATATCGCCAAGATCATAAAAAGAGATTTCTTCCTTTTCTGGCAACTCTTCAATAAGCTCAATTTTGTAATCCTGTTGATGGTCTCGTGCCCAGTTGAGGGCGTTAGTCTTAGAGGCAACACGTTTAGACATAGGGAGTTTCCTAGCTATAATACCACGCATCTTTTTTTCGATTTTTGGTAAGTCTGTATCGCTAATCTTTGTGGCACCAAAATCGATGTCATAATAAAAACCATTTTCAATGGCTGGGCCAATACCAAATTTAGCTTCTGGATATAGCTCTTGTACTGCGGCCGCTAGTACATGACTAAGCGTATGTCGCATTTTTTCAAGTTCATTGTTTGCTTTGGGTTTCATCATCTGCCTTTCTTTATCTTACATATTATAGCACAGATAAGGCAGTTGGGGGCATGATTAGTTATAGACCGCCCAGGAGCAGGAAGACCATGAGTGGCATGGTAACAACTGAGAAAATAGTTGAAATAGTAACAAGCTCAGATGATTCTGCTTCGTTACCACCATATTTAACCGCAAAAAGTCCTAGCGAAGTGGCTGTAGGCAAAGTCTGAATAAGGGTACATACCTCTATAACTTCGGTCGGAAAATGCATCATAGAAAGTAGCCCATAGGTGACAAGTGGACCAACTGTAAGTTGGATCAATGCGGTAATCATCAGGCGCCATTTGGTAATCACATTACTGAGTTTAGCTTGCGATAACATAAAACCAATACAAATAATTGAAAGGGGCGTAGTGGCAGAACCAACATAGCTAATAGCATCAGTGACAAAAGTGGGTAATTTGAAGTTGATCAAAAACAAAATCATACCAAGAATAACCGCAATTATATTTGGATTTAAAATAACGCTACGAAAAAGTTTAAAGGTGATTTTTTGTTCAAAGAGCCAAATTCCATAAGAGAATAGAGCAATATTAAACGCAATTATAAAGCCACAATAAGCAAGAATACCACCTGAGCCAAATGTGCTAGCAACAATGGGATATCCTAGAAAGGTAGCATTATTGAAGATGAGCGCAAACTGCGATTCTCTGGATAGTTCGGATTTCATCCAATGCTTGTTGAAAATCAGTTTTGCAAGAATAATAAGCACAAGCATGATAATGAAACCTGCCATAAGACCAGATAGAAATAGGTTTGCGGAGTCTTGATTATAGGATGATGGAAAAGCCATAAAAAGCGAGGCTGGCATAAAAACAGTCAATAATAGGTTTGTAAGCTGTTTGTTAGTGTGTTCACTTATTAGCTTAAACTTACCTAGCAAAAAGCCGAGAACCATTATGATGGCAATGGACCCAAGACGTGCATAGAAAACCGAAAGCTCTATCTGCATATGCTTATTATAGCATATTTAGTGGTGTTTCGACATCTTATGATAACACTACGGATTGAAAGTTTTACTTACTAACACCGCCACGGATCCTAAGTGTACGACAAGTACTACGCAAAACCTCATCAAAATTATTGATAATTTTAAGGTTGTGTCCAAGGATGCGCCGAAGTTCATCCTCTAGTTCTACAAACTGGCTGCAGGCTAGTATTATTTGTGATGGTTTATTCTTGCTCTTACAAATAGGACCAAGATCACGACGTATTTTAGCGTGCCCGAGTTCGCCGTCATCAATAAGAATAGGCCAATCATCCAGAACGAGTGTTTTTCCCTTAATTTTATGAACAAAAAATTTATACGGTATAGTCTTAGACAGCGCCTTGGTGGTGAAAATGTGGGTTTGATATTTGAAATTACACGGGTGATGTAACTCTAGGCCAACAAATTGCTGATTCTTATATTTACGTTGAAAGTATTTAAGGCTGGTAGCCGTAAGATAATAATTGGCAAACACGATGAGGTCGACTTTTCCAAAAAATGGGTTTAGCGCTTGTTCAGTACACCTTCGCATTTGTTTTATTCCTTTTTGATAGGCCGTTACGTTCCGCCAATCTATAACACGAATTATCTCGACAACCGATAATTCCCTTTCTAGATAGTCGGCTAGCAATTCGCCGCCATATCCACTATCAAAAACTACTATTTTAAGCATAAAAAATTCCTTTCTCCTCCATAAGTTTCATCGTACCATATACCGCAATAAGAAAATGAGCCGTTTAATATTTTTTGCAACATTTGTTTCAATTATGAAAAAAAACACGTAAAGCAAAAGAATGTGTGATATAATCGTAAGCAGGATGGGCAAAATTGCTAAGTATTTGAATCAGTTAGTTATTGGCAATGTTTATGATGCGCCAGATATTTTGGAGCAGTATTCTACCGACCGTTCAGTTTTAAAAATAAAACCAAAGGCTGTAGCTTTGCCTGAATCGACTGAAGATATATGCAAATTGATGCAGTTTTGTTATAGGTTGGCAAAGAAGGACATAAAGGTACCTGTAACCGTACGCGGTGCAGGACTTGATGAAACTGGGGCCGATTTGGGTAATGGATTGATTATATCGACCGAAAAATTAAATAGATTATTGGAATCTGATAGGCGGGAGAGGTTAGTAAGAGTACAAGCTGGCATTACGCTCAAAGAGCTGAACACGGCATTATCCGTGAACGGTCTGACGATACCAGTCAGTGGTCATGAAATGGACACAATAGGCGGATTGATTGCGAATTGTCCAATGGACAATGCTGCTGGCAAATATGGTGGTATCATGAAGTATGTGGAGCGTGTGGAGTTTGTCTTGCCAAACGGTGACATAGTCCAAACTAGCCGTATGGGTGAACACAGCGTAATTAAAATGTCAGCCGAACAAACGCTTGAGGGGAATATTTATGATAGACTGAAGCGTGTAATAAAAACAAATGAAGTGCTTATTAATGAAATTGGCAAACATAAACATTCTGGGTATGGGTACCCGACTATCGCGAGAGTGGGTCGTGGTGAATCGATTGATTTGATGCCATTAATGTTCAAGTCTCAAGGAACACTTGGTATAATATCAGAAGTGATTTTGAGGGCGGTGCCACTCGAAAACAAATCAAAACGGGTGGTGGCAACGTTTGAAAAGCTTGAAGCGGCACAGAAATTTCTTGATGAAATTAAAGCGCTAAGCCCGCGCGAAGCAAATATTTATGATTTACGAATTGCTAGGTCGGTAGAAGAGACTGGCAAGAGATTGAGCGAAATTACTAGGAAAGCCAAGAGTGGTTTTGTGGTAATGATTAAGTTTGATCGGAAGAGTAAAAACTGTTTGAAAAAGGTCGCCATGATGGAAATGTCACTTCCGAGGAGTTCTCGATTAATAATTGAGTCAGAAAAGACATTAGTGTCACTAGATGAATTCGATAATTCCCTGGAAAGTTTCCTCAACCAATTACGCGTGGGTGAACGGGTGCCGATTGTGACAGATTTTTATGTGCCGGCTGAAAATCTAGCTAACTTTGTTGCTGATCTCAAAGTGATGGAAAAAAGCCTTGGATTAGAGTTGGCATTGTTTGGCTCTTATTCTTCTGGTAATTATAATCTAAGACCAAGGTTTGATGTTGATGCAGAAGACTTCGATAAAAAGGCTATAGCGTTTTTGAGGGCTAGTAATTTCGTAATCCAGAGGCAGGGTGGTTCCATTACGGGCGGAAGCCCAGAAGGACGCATTAAGGCTATCGTGACCAATGATGGGATGCCGGAATTTGAGAGAAATCTATATAATGACATTAAAGTAGTGTTTGATAAGTATAATATCTTAAACCCAGGTGTAAAGCTTGGTGCTGATAATAGATATACTTTAGCTCATTTCCGGGCTACAAGTTTAGCAAAAACTGTGTTATAATATACCAAATTATAGGAGAAGGTATGAAAACAAAGCTGAAAAAGCTATCTGATTCTCGTGTTGAGATTACAGTAACATTAGATAAGAAAGATTTGGATTCTGCAGCCGAGCGTGCCGTAGAAAGATTAGCCAAAGAGTTGCGTGTGGAGGGATTTCGTAAGGGCAAAGTACCAGTGGAAATTGCGAAAAAGTTTATCCCAGAGAATGACTTGAATGCGGAAACGATAGACCTTGCAGTACGCACAACGGCATATATTGCTTTTCAGGAAACTGGGCAAACTGCGCTTGTAACACCTAGCATAAACGTTACTAAATTCGTGCCTGGAGAGATGGCAGAATACACGGCGGTAGCCGATGTAGTGCCGGAAGTAAAGCTGGGAGATTATAAAAACCTTGGCGTCAAGAAACCGGATATAAAGGTCGCTGAAAAAGACATTCAAGGCGTGCTAGATAATATCGCAAAATCTTTTTCCGAAAAGAAGGTGGTGCGCAGGGCAGCGGAATTAACTGACGAAGTGATAATTGATTTTGTAGGTAAACGAGATGGCGTGGCTTTCCCTGGTGGGTCGGCTAAGGATTTTCATTTGGTGCTTGGCTCAATGAGTTTGATTCCTGGATTTGAGGACGGAATTGTGGGTCACGAACCCGGTGATAAGTTTGACCTCGAGCTGACTTTCCCAAAGGATTATGGTGTAGAGGATTTAGCAGGAGCGAAGACGACTTTTGAAATACTCTTAAAGCAAGTAAGTGAAGTAAAAACCCCAGCAATGAATGATGAACTTGCAAAAAAGGTTGGACCGGAGTTTAAGAGCTTGGCTGATTTAAGGGCAGATATTGAGAAAAATTTGAGTGCACAGATTGAACATCGTGAACTAGAAAAATATAAGGATGAGCTACTAAAGGCGCTCGTGAAGAAATCAACTATACCAGCTCCAGAGATTCTGATAGAAGATCAATTAAAAATGCTGAGAGATGATGTTGAACGCAATGCAAAATCTAAGGGGCTAAGCTTCGAGCAATATCTAAAAAGTGCTGGGGAGACCAAAGAAAAATGGGATAAGAAATCCCGTGAAATCGCTGAGGAACGCGTGAAGGCTTCCCTGGCCCTACAAACTCTTGCGGTAGAAAATAAGATTACCGTGTCGGATGATTTAGTGATGGCAAAAATCGCTGAGCTTAAGGAGGTCTACAAAAAATCACCAGAAGCTCTCAAAAATCTGAAAAATCCTAACGTAAAGATGGATATCAAGAATCGAATGATTATTGAGAAAGCGTTGGATTTCTTGATGGACAACAACAAATAATGATTAGCGCCTAAATACAGTAATAATTATTAAATTGGGCTAGCAGAAAGTGAACCTTAGGGTTCACTTTTTTTGTGTGGATGACGATATCTATCTATTTTTGAAGAAAAAATCCAATACAAAAAGTAGACCACTTGGGTCTATCTCTGGCGGATCCGACGAGACTCGAACTCGCGACCTCTGCCGTGACAGGGCAGCGCTCTAACCAACTGAGCTACGAATCCACTATTTCGTAATTATAACGCACTTTTAGAATAAATGCAAGGATAGATTAGGCTTCAATGATACGCAGTGAATTGGCTGATGATGCTGAGCTTAAAGATTAGGTATTTGGAATGAGTTTGGTGAGTTATCTGAACTAGCGGGACTACCCGAACCATTAGGTTGACTCGGTATTGGTGGAACTGGTGGGAGTGAACTTGAGGTTGGAGGGTTTGGTAGAGGAGAGCTAAAATCAACTGGCGGGGTTGGTGGTGGAGGAAGTATCTCGTCGCCTGGCATCGGCATATAATTAATATCAGGAATGTGATTGACCTCAGGCGATTTAGGAACTTGCGGGGCGGATGCAGCAGCTGGGTTTGTGCGAGTGAAATCAACTGGCGTAGGTACAATTTTGGCTTCTTGGCGATCATATGAAATAACACCTGGTTTTGGAATGCCAGTCTTATCCTCTTTAGCTTTATCCAAATCATTAGGCAATATAACAGAGCCTCTTGGACCAGTTTCAGTAGATTCCCTAAGCAAAGGATCTGACTCAATCTTTGGTTTATTAAACTTTATTGTATTAACTGGCTTAACTGGTGGCGTAGTTTGTTGGGCGCTATTAACTGGCGGCGTAGGTGAATCCAACTTAGGAATCTTTGGGGTTGGTGCTGGCTCCGGTTCTGGACGTTCAGTTTCGGACGATGGTTGTTGTTCTGATGCGGGTTCAGGTTTTTCTTCACTGACCTCGTCATGATGAATATCTAGTTTAGTTTTGTCTTCGCTAGATGGTTTACCGACAGAATCACTAGAATTGTCTGGCTGAGTGTCATCATGATGGCTAGAGGAGGAGTCGTCAAAGATGTGATCACCTAGCTCTGGCGTGATGTGCTCGGCCACAAGCTGTTGGTCAGCCCCAGAAGTCATAAGCCGAGATGCAATTTCGAACGAATGTGAAGTAGTGCGTGCATTTGCAAAACGATCTGTAGCGGCAACTATACCGGTAAGGAAGGCCGTAGCTTCCTCTTTAGAGACTGTATCCATACCATAAACAAGCTCGGCAGCCATTTCGGAAACTGAACTACTGCTAGGATCGCTCCATTCAATTTCACCTAGTTTACCTGGACGTCCGGTGGTAATGTTGATAACCGATGCATCATGCATAATACGGCCATGCTCACGCAGGGCAGAATCTAAATCGATGCCGTTAGAGACATTGAGAGCGATGACTAGATCAACATTGAAATCTCCATACGAAAACTCTAGATCTTCTTGGCTAATTTTGGAATGGTAAGGGGTAATGTAGATTTTTACAAACTCTCCATCTAGTTTATAGCGAAGATGATCAGCTTTTTCTTTATCAATGGCAATGATGAAATCTTGAAGAGAATCCGGATTTGACTCGAAAGCCTTTTCTGGATTCAAGAATTCAATGGCGTTCGGCGTGGTGCCGGAATAAATAGCAGTGGCGTGCTTCCCCATGCCGTCAATTGCGATGGAAAGCCCAATAGCGGCAGCTAATTCATCAACAGACGGATCAGACGACAAAGCTACCAATATATTGTTGGCATCTTTGATTTTAGAACTAACCTCATCGATAATCTTGCTACTTTCTATGTTTGTGTCTTCTGCCGGCGTAGTCATCTATACCTTTCTGTTATTAATATTACCATAAGCCTATAAAAATGACAAGAATGAGTTTGATAAAAGTTTTATAAGAGTCGCTCTTTACTTTTAGAGAGAAGTGAGGTATAATTAGGTGAAAGATTTAATTTTAATGCAATAGGAATAAGATGCCAATAATCAAATCTGCCAAGAAGGCGGCTCGCCAAGCGGAAAAGCGCACAGAGCACAATGTAGAAATCAAGAGGAATATTAAGACTGCGGTGAAGGCTTTTAAGGCTAATCCGAATGCCAAAACTCTTTCTGCTGCACAGTCAGAATACGATAAAGCAGTAAAGAAGGATTTATTAAAAAAGAACACTGCGGCACGCCGTAAAGCACAGCTACATGCTTTCGCTAAAGAATCTGGTGTAAAACTAGCTTAGTCTCAGCAAAAACGACTCCACAAGTAACCAGGGGTCGATTTTTGTGGATTTCATTTGAAGATCAAGGGTGGCAAGTGATTTTAGCACTTGACGTTCTTTAGTTCCTGGATGAGCAGAATAATCTTTGATAGCAACAGAAACAATTGCGCCAAAGAACAGCATCGGATCTGAAGTTGGTTCGATTTCACGAAGCATTCTAATGGCTCGCTCGCCATCGCGCTTAGCGGTGCGAATGATGTCGAAAGAGTAGAATTGACTACGTTCTTCTGGGAGCTTGAATTCTTTGAACTCAACTTTGTCTTTGATAGTTTTATAGGTCGCAGTGCGTTTGTCTAGTTTGCTTTCAAGTAAAATAACCGCATGTGAAGTATTAAGATAGTTTATAAGCTGTTCGTAGACGGCTTTATTGGTGGTAAAATCACGGATAAGAATGCGCCTTGCAGAGGCAAGAAGTGATGTCCCATAGAAAAGATTAGGGAGGTCAGAAGGTGTAAGACTATCGCCATCTAAGACTTCGTAGTCATCACCAAGAAGCTGTCTGATTTCCTGCTCTGCTTTGATGCGGTCATCGCCAAAAAAAATTTTAATCATTTCCCCTCCTTACCCTGTCGTGAGTCTGATGCGTGCAATATTTGGCAATGCGGACAAAAATGAGTACCACGGCCAGCGACCTTGGTTTTTTCGATTTTAGTGTGGCAACGCGGACAGGGTTGGCCATCTTTGTGAAAAACTTGCGCAAAAAGATCTAGATAGTCCCCTTTAGTTCCGTCGGCTTTAACGTAAGTAGCCATCGTAGAGCCGCCAGAAGCAATGGATTTATCCATGACATCTCTTGCCGCTTCAAGGAGGGCGGCAGTTTCTTCCATAGTAATAGTGGAGCATTTGCGCTCTGGATGAATACACGCAGTAAAGAGTGATTCATCAGCATAAATATTACCGAGACCGCAAACGATAGTTTGGTCAAGAATGGTTGGCTTGATGGCAGAATTAGGATGACGATGAAGTTTGGCATATAATTCATTGGCAGTCATGTTCCATGGTTCTTTGGCGAGTTTCTTGATAAATGGGTCTTGCTCAACTTCTGCGGTAGGTAAGACTTTAATAAAGCCAAATTTGCGCTGATCATTAAAGTATAGAGTGCTTTGATCATTAAACTCCAGAACGACACGAGTCTGTTTGTTGGGGAGGGTAGCAGTGAAATTATCGCTAGGGTGACCAGCGGCATAGCGGGTACTTCGTGCTTTAGATCTTGCTGATTTAGTGGCATGGCATGAACTATCATAAATTAGTTGGCCAGTCATGCGAAGATGAATCATCAAGGATTTGCCGTTATCTAGGTCAATAATGAGAGCTTTACCAAAACGGCGAATATTTATAACTACGCCAATAGTTGGTTCACCTAAAAAAGATTTGTCACACAAAACCGTGGTCTTTACCAGTTTTTTCTTGATAATAAACTGGCTAAGACCACGGCGAATTGTTTCTACCTCTGGTAACTCTGGCATAGCACCATTATATCACATCAGTGAGCATAGGCGATGTTCTGTTCCATAGCTTGAGTTTCAAGGGCAACCATACGAGCTGCATCATCGATAGCGGAATTAACCGAATGTTTGACGCGAGCGTGCTCTTCGGCTTTTTTAGCATCGTTCCAGCGATCGAGAGTGCCGACGAGATAGCCAGTAATACGGCGAAGACGCTCAAACTTGCCTTCATCAAAATATTCAGTATACTCATTGAAATATTCTTTAGCTGCAGCGTCGTCTTGTTTTTTGGCAATAAGATTAGTTCCTACTTCAACGAGACATGAAACATGCATGGTTTCATACTGTTCAAAATTCTCAAGAGCAGCCTTTACTTCGGACTCAGAAATCTTAGCGTAGCGATTTAGTGATTTTACATAACGCTTAATATCGAAATTAGTAGCGTCGTTTGGATTCTTGTAGATGATTTTCTTCATGGTTTCCTTCTGCCCACTTAGGCGTTAGATTATTATAAGCATTACCTGAAATCTATTATAGACGCTAGATGTAGGGGTGTCAAGTATGATTTTGACACTAAATGTGGAAATTCTTGTGGAAAAGTAGGTTCATAATCTCGTCACCAACAGGAGCATGACTTTGTGTGTGTTGTGCAGGAGTCTATAGTTCTCCCCAATTTTTCGCGATGGTGACTTCGACTGCAAGTTTAATGGAAAGTTCTGGCGCAACGGATTCCATTTTAGATTTAAGAATGTCGCAAACCATGCCTGCAAGATGCTCGTCACATTCAACGATTAGCGAGTCATGAACTTGCATGATAAGGTCGGCGCCTTTCGGCAGAGCCTTATCGACGGCGAGCATGGCGCGCTTCATGAGGTCAGCTTCTGTACCTTGAATTGGCATATTTTGAGCGGCGCGTTCAGCGGCTTGGCGAATGATAAAATTGCTCGATTTAACATCTGGTGTAGGACGACGACGACCATAATAAGTCTCGACAAAGCCTTCTTCTCTGGCTTGAGCAAGAATTTGCTCTAGCCTCTGTTTGATGGGTGCGCGAAGGGCAAAATAATTATCAATAAACTGCTTGGCTTCGGCGATTGGCATATGGGCGGCATCGGCAAGACCTTTGGTGCTCATACCATAGAGGATGCCAAAATTTACTACCTTAGCAGCACGACGCTGTTCCTTGGTGACCGCTTCAAATGGGACATGAAAAGCCTCAGAGGCAGTTTTGGTATGAATGTCTACGTCATGATTAAAATCGTCGATAAGAGCCTGGTCATTAGAAAGAACAGCGGCAAGACGAAGCTCAAACTGAGAATAATCGGCAGAAACTAGTACTTTGCCTTCTGGTGCAATAAAACCGGTGCGAACACGTTTGCCTTCATCGGTGCGGACTGGTATATTCTGAAGATTGGGATCCTTCGAGCTAAGGCGCCCGGTGGCAGTGACATTTTGAGTAAAGGTAGTATGGATGCGATCGTGTTCATCGGCGAGATTCGGCATTGGGATAATGTAAGTTGAAAGAAGTTTGGCAACTTCCCTATATTCAATGAGTTTGGAGATAATAGGGTGAGAATCTTTAAGCTTATCTAATTCTTTGGCGCCAGTAGAATAGCCACGCGATGTTTTTTTGATACCTTTAACAGGAAGTTGTAAATTATTAAAGAGGATATCGGAAAGCTGAATAGGTGAGTTAATATTAAACTCGGTACCGGCAAGTGTATAAATTTTTTGTTCAAGAGTATGCACCTCTTTGGCGTATTCTCGTTCAAGAGTCTTAAAGTATTCTCGGTCGATTAGCATACCCTTTTCTTCCATCTTATAGAGAACTGGGATAAGAGGTAAATCAAATTCTGTATAAATTTTATATAGTTTAGGATAATGCTGAAATTCGGCAAATTGTTTAGCGTATTCTTCTTCTGGGATGGTAAGCTGAGGGTTGTCGCGAGATAAAGGATTCAAAAGAAAGGCAGCTTGACCAAGATCCCAATAGTCTTTGGTGCCATTTAAGATTTGCTCGGCAGTTTTCTTATCACTATGCATCAAGGATTTAATGTCATAATCAATGATACTGGGGGTTGGTCCTGCTGGTTTTTGTTTTCCTTTAAATTCTTTGCTTTGCAAAACTTTTTTGGAATCTTCATTCAGAGTTGCTACTTGTTCGTTTTCTTGATTATTACTTGGGATATTACCATCTGACATCATTTTTCTAATTAATGAGTTAAACTGCAGCTTCTTTAGACCAGTGACGGCTTGATTCTTGTCAAAATAGAAGTCAGGAATTTGAGAGAGGTTAATGGGAGCATCAAACATGATTTTGGCAAGTTGCTTGGAGAGATAGGCACTATCTTTACCAGCTTCGAGTTTGGTCTTGGTGGAACCGGTAATATTATCCAGATGTGCATAGATACCATCTAGAGTATGATACTCGTTGAGTAATCTAACGGCAGTCTTTTCGCCAATTCCAGGTACACCAGGAATATTATCAGAAGAATCGCCTTTTAGAGATTTGAGATCGAGAAATTGATCTTTACTGATACCGTATTTAGCTTCGAGCTCGGGGACGTTAATTTTTTCAATGTTGGTAAAACCTTTCAGAATGCGCCACATATGCGTGTTGTCATCTACAATTTGGAGCATGTCTAGATCGCTTGAGATAATGTAGGTTTCCCAGTCACCGGCTTCGTCGGCCTTGCAACTGAGAGTGCCGATGATGTCATCGGCTTCGTAGTTTTCTAGTTCGATAAAATCCCAACCGAGGTCACGAATTAGCTCACGCAGAAGTGGAATCTGAGTATAAAAATCGTCGCCTGGCTTTATGCGACCAGCTTTATAATCTGGGTAGAGCGCTCGGCGCTTGGATGTGGAAGTATGAGAATCCCATGCTACGACAACTTTAGTGGGATTAAGCTTTTTGACAATCTCCATAGCAATGGCGGCAAAACCATAAACACCACCCGTGGGCGTGCCGTCTGGTAATGAAAGAGCTCCCATGGCATAGTAGCCACGGTAGAATACTGATTTACCATCGATAAGAACTAAGCGTTTCATATTATAATCCTATATACTCACGACCGATTTTACGTGATATTAATTTCTTGATGACAGCTATTATTTTAGGCTTTTCAATACAAGCGCCTAGCTCGCATATTTCTATAGTGTCATCTTCATCTAAAGAGAGCGTGGCAGTACTAATGCCGTCATAAATAAGCATCGAGGCGTTTATTTTGCCATCAATTACAGATTCGTCCTTTGTAATAATACGGTTATCATCGTAAACATAGTAGGTAGTGGAAATATTGCTGTCTTCCGTATATTCATCAACAACAGAAAAGCGGTAGCCTTCTGGTGCAGAAGCTGAGGTAACATCTGTGTTCATCATGGAAATAAAGCTGACAAGTAAAATTGTAACGCAGAGTGCACCAATACCCCAAAGAATATAGCGCATCCAACTGCCCTTCTTATATGCTACATTGCTAAGTTTGGCAATGTCCGTCAAAATTCTATCTCCTTAAGAATGTCTGATAGACGGGCATTAGCATCATCTATGGTACCATTATTCAAAATGTAATAGTCTGCGGCGGCAATGGGGCCACCTTTTTCAAGGTTTTCGATTTCACTACGATCACGTTCACGAATAGCGACAGCATCAAAGGAACGGCCTGGGCGCTTAGCTACTCGCTCATAGCGTAGGTTCTTATCGGTCACGATTGCAATGAAAACAATATTAGTAGGAAACTCGCGTTTAAGAATCTTGTACTCGGTCCACGAGTAAACCCCATCAAGAACAATGCGCTTTTGGCCAGCTGCGATCAAATCTTTAGCTTCGGCGATAACTTGACGCACGACCCAATCTTTACCTTCCTGTTCCCTAATTTCTTCACGAAATCTTTTTTCAGATTCGCCATCTTCAGTGCGAGCGATCCCCCGCTTCTCCATTTCCTTATAGATCATGCCGCCGAAATAAACCTTTGGGTAACCCTTACTAGTCAAATAATCTACTGCGACTGATTTGCCGCTGCCACTCATGCCGACGATAGCGAGAATCTTTACATTATCCATAGTAATAGTATAGCACAGTGGAAAGGCCATGCTGGATTTTCCTTCTCCAAATTTCTGCTTTACTCAGTTATGTTCTTCTCTTCAAAGCCGACATCTTCCAAATGTGGTATAATGTTTACATGAATATGTTTTTTGTACCGTCAGAGCCATTAGACAAGATTATTGCTGAGACGATGCCGGAGAAAAAGATAGAAGGAGTTAAACATATCCTGACTGGTTGGACGAATATCGTAATGGAAGTGACCACTAATGACGGAGCGTATTTCTTTAGATTCCCAAGAAATCCGTTTTGGTCTCGTATGATAGTAAAGGATGCTGCTGTGTGTAATTTTGTGGATGGAAAAACGTCATTCTATACGCCACAGATGAAGCTTTGTTACGACGCAGAAGGTAGACCGTTTTCTGTACATCAAAAGATAGAAGGCTATACATTGGGCGATAGAATATATCATCTATCACATACTGCATTGACTGGTGTTGCTTATGATGCGGCAAAGTTTATCAAAGAGCTTTCCAAGATAGAACTTAGCGATGCTCCGAAAATAGTAAAGTATCCTCTAAGTAAATTTTTACATGAACTGGATTATGAGCACTACGACAAGCATATCGATAAGGACCATGCATTTATCAAGGCTACCGAGCAAGACAAAATGGTGCATGGAGATCTTAATCTTGGCAACATACTGTTGGACGATAAAGACCACATGATTGGCGTGATAGATTTTTGTTTTGCAGGGACTGGTAATCCTAATATGGACGTGGCACGAATAGTATCAAGGCCCGCCCCAAAAGAGTTTGAGGATGCATTTCTGTCATATTTTGAAAACACTGAAGAAATAGCAAAGATGTGCGACGCGTGGCACCATATAGATAATGGGTATGCTGAGCATATTAGGGCAAAATTCCCAGAAATCAATCTAAATCAGCTGTAAGATAATTGATTTTTGCCTTACGACGAGCGTCGTCATCATGTTCTGGGAGAGTGGTACGAGATGAGTAATCAGCAAAGGTATCGAGAGAATCTTTAACTGAACCGTCAAAGACTGGCGCTTCATCATAAACACTCCAAATAATAATACGCATGTTGGGTACGGTCTTAGCGTAATAGTCTAGTGCATGTTTAGTAGCACGGATAAATTCCTGCTCGGTTTCGGCGGCATGTCGCCAAGTGCGACCTTGCAAGAAATGTTCCGTGACAGCTGGCGAGACAGCAATCATAAGAAGCAGAGTGCTATAGTGATTCTTTCCAAGCATACCGAGTAGTATTTGCTCAATTTCGGGGTCTAGAAGAGTCACGTCTAGTACAATATCATATCCTGCATCGGTAAGTGCTGATAAAGTTAAAAACATCATGATTGTACTAAACTCATCCGTCATTTTACGGAGATTCTGTTCACCATAAAAATCAAGGATTGCTTGGTAATGCGGGTGATACTTAACAAAAAGGCGAGCGGCAATCAAAATTGGTTTTAATTCTTTTTTGGTGGAGTAGGCCTCAACAGCTGGTAGGATTTGGGTAGTCTTGCCAGAGCCAGAGAGCCCAGCGATACGGATAAACTGATGGTTTTTGGTTTTATCTTTAGTATAGTCAGTCAGGACTTGTTTTAAGATGTCTGGGTATTCACTGAGATCAACTTGCCACTCCGGCTTAACTTGGCTAGGCCAGTGAGTCTTCATATAATTAACAGTCTTTAGTAATGAATCTTGGTCAGACATAGTCTCCTTTTTGGATAACCTTTATGTATTTGGCAGGTTTTTTTACTTCTATACGCTCAATATCTTTGAAAGTACAGTATTCCCCTTCGGCCTGAAGCGAAACGGTGGATGGTTTAATAAATTCAAGAATATCCCCTTTTGTTTCGTGACCAGGAACACGGTAAAGAATGCTGCGTGCCATCAGAATGAAGAGCCGTGGAAAACTAACAGTGCGCAAGACTTCACTACGGAAAGTAGTTGGGTTAAGATAATCTTCCCTGCCTTTCATAACGCGGCACATGGAACGGCCACTGAGCGCTGCATAATCAGATGTCTTGGGGTGTTGCAACTTACCGTTGAGTTTGAAATCCGGAATAAAGCGTTTCTTGTGGCGATTCTTGAAATACCAAGTGGATAGTTGAAGATAAGAGCGCCAAGAGCTTTTATGACCTTGTTGCATTTTTTTGCGAATTTTAGGATCGTCAAAAATTGCAACTGCTTCGCCAGTCATACCGATAGTGACATAACAAGTGGCATAACGCCAATGTTTACCATCCACGATAATATCTAGTGGATATAGTTTATGGCATTGGTCGTCTAGCGACCGTTGTTTATCTTTGCCAGATTTCTGCGAATGGCTATCTGGTGTAGTATCATCTATATAGCGGAAGATATCTGTCAGTTTCATGGTACCAAGAGTGCGAGCAAGGTCGTTGAAGTTACCACATGGGAGTACAGCCAGAGCGACATCTTTGTTGGATTCCAAAATCGCATTAGCACAAACAGCTGCGGTAGCATCACCACCGGCAGCAAGAACGAGGTCTCCATTTTCTAAAACGCCAGTGAGGCGCTTAACATTTGTCTCGAATGGAGCTTTTTTGATGGCAAATTTACCAATAACATAGCCTTTTAGTTTGATGACCTTATTTAAAATATCGTCACGGACATGAATGTACTGCGACGAATTTGGGTTGTAAACAATCATTATTCTTCGCATGATAGCCTCTATTAGGTCGGAAAATTAGGAATAAGCCAGCTAAGGAAACCGTAGAGTACTGCATATGCGGCCATCCCTATAACTATTTCAAAGATACGACGTTTGGACTTTTTTATTTGGTCTTCGTTGCCACCGGCGGTGAGATACTGAACACCAGAAATAACAATGCCAACGATAGCAAGCACGACAATCAAGGCACTCATAATATTGACAGCGATCTTGAGAACTTCAATGATGCCTTCTTTGCCATCAGAGTCAGTACTGATGATTGCGCCATTGTAGGCAAAAACACTAGCATGGGAAAAGAAGACTGGCAACATAGTGACTAGAATAGCGATGGTTGATTTGACGTGTGATAGAGGCCTTTTCATTATAATCTCCTACCTTAAGTACTCATGTAATTTCTTGGTGTCTTTGTTTTTGCGAAGTTTAGCAAGAGCTTTAGCTTCAATCTGACGAATACGCTCGCGGGTAACATCAAATTCGTTACCCACTTCTTCCAAGGTATGGGGGCGCCCGCCACCAATACCAAAGCGGAGGCGGATAATTTTCTGTTCCCTGTCGGTGAGAGTGGCAATGATTTCAGAAAGCTGTTCCTTCAAAATCTGATTGGCAGCGGAGTCTTCTGGAGAAGTACGTTCTTCGTCTTCAACAAAGTCTCCTAGAACGGAATCTTCATCATCGCCTTCGTGGCCAACGGATGCGTCAAGAGAAGCAATATCCTGCTTGATGCGCATGACGTAATCGATTTTATCTGGTTCCATGCCAAGTTCCTCGGCAATCTCTTCATTGGTTGGCTCACGATTAAGTTCTGCAGTAAGCTTACGGGTGGTACGTAGTACCTTATTAATGGTCTCAACCATGTGAACTGGGATACGAATAGTGCGAGCCTGATCGGCAATAGCCCGTGTAATGGCCTGGCGAACCCACCATGTAGCATAGGTAGAAAATTTGAAACCTTTGTCAGGATCAAACTTGTCGACAGCTCGTAAAAGGCCAGTATTACCTTCTTGAATAAGATCAAGAAAGTCTAACCCACGACCGCCATAGCGCTTAGCAATTGATACGACGAGACGCATATTGCTTTCGACCATTTTGTCTTTAGCTTTCTTGTCTCCTTTAACAATGCGAGCCGCAAGCTCAGCTTCTTCTTCTTGAGTGAGGAGTGGGATTTTGCCAATCTCGCGTAGATACAGACGGACAGAATCATCAGCAAAGGCGTCTACATTTTCAGCAGTGATAGCGAG
>JAEEGL011966500.1_pt1 | contig 18459 bp, 16 predicted proteins | sample 9134231 | NCBI WGS metagenome assembly JAEEGL01 (sample SAMN16246548, study PRJNA631951) | gut metagenome | biome: gut microbiome; feature: rumen; material: fiber-attached | host: Bos | place: Iran: Karaj | collected 2018-10 | reverse complement strand
ACGCTCAAAATCTTTCAAAAATCTTGTTGAAAATCATACAAAAATCTTCATTTTCCCTATTTTTGTTGGATTTTTATTTAGATTTTGTCAGATTTTGAGGCCGAGAGGCCGACCAACGAATGATGACTGAGTAGTTACCATTTCGTGCCGTTTCAGTGAAAAAAGCTAAAATGCAATCTTTTTGACTTTTTTTCTGTCAAAGAGATTGCATTTTATATTTTTTTTCGTAACTTTGCGGAAACTTCGGCGAAATTACTCCGTCTCGGCAATAAAAGAAACAATTTTATTTGTTTTGTGCTTGACTTATCGTAACTTTGCCATTGAGAAAACGTAATTACTACAATTATGGCCACACTGACAAGAGGTAAACAATAACGTACAGCCAGAAACTGAACGGAAAACAAACTTTAAGACACTATAATATATGAATACCTATTTATTAGCTAACATGTGCGACTCTATTGTCGCACAAGTGTGCGAGAATGCTATCAGGCAGATGAATGAGTCAGAAACAAAACTCCCAGAATGAATACCATGAAGACTAAGGACAAACGAACCCTATGGCTTAAGTTTGACAGGCTCCTGTCACAGAATCTGCTGAGACAACTTCTTATTCTCGGAGTGGTACTGTTTGCCGCACTGGGACTCTCTTACATGATGCTTTCCTGTTCCGGAGCGCAGTGGAAGGAGTTTTGCCAGGCGGAGCATATCAACAAGTATCTGCTACCGTTCTATCTGTTGACAGACTCCAATGCCCTGAACGGCCTGTATATGGGCAGCGACGGAACGCATGTCCATGGATGGATGCTGATAGCCAGCAGCATCACCTTCCTGTTTGGTGCTTTTATCTTCAACGGTGTCATCATCGGTATCATCACCAACTCCATCGAGCAACGGGTCGAGAACCACCAAAAAGGCCACATCCACTACCTGAAGTCCGGGCATTATATCATTATGGGATATGACGACACGGTATCTTCATTCATCACGCACATCTTTGCCAAAGACGAGAAAGCGTATGTGCTGCTTTTGACTTCTGCAAAAACCAAGGAAATCAGTGAGAAGCTGAAGAAGTCGTTCACAGAGAAACAGATGGAGCGCATCATTGTCAATTACGGACACCGAATCTCCACTGAAGCTTACAAGGACATCTGTCTGGAAGCCGCCGAGGAAATCTTTATCGTAGGAAACCACCAAAAGCATGCACACGATGCCATCAATGTGGAGTGTGTGGACAGCATCTACCGCTACCTGAACGAACCAGGAATCACGCAAAGGCCAGGCAGGATAACCTGCGTGTTCAAGGACTTGGACACATACGCTGCGTTCAAGACTTCTGAGATCTTCAAAAAAGTCGCAGACCTCGGAATAGAGTTTGTACCTTATAACTTCTATGCGGGATGGGCAAAACAGGTCTTTGTGAAACGTATCTACAACGACTTCGACAATCCCGGGGTGCAATACAGCTACCCTGCAGTGTATGGCAATGGCATCAAGGAGGACGACGAGAAGAGAGTGCATCTTGTCTTCGTGGGTACTACCAATTTCGCTGTGGCGTTTGCTATGGAGGCCGCCCACGTGCTGCACTTCCCCAATTACAAAAAAGCCAAAACGAGGATTACGTTCATTGACAGAAATGCAGACAAGGAGAAGGACGAGTTTATCATCCGCAACCGCCACTTTTTTGAAGTACAGTCCTATAAATACAGAGACCTGTCTGACACGCCTAAGAATGTTCCTAAAACGACGGGCAAAGAGTTCCTGCGCTTTGAAGGGGACGATGCCAATTTCCTTGACGTTGAGTTCGAGTTCATCAAGGGCGACGTGTTCTCACAAAAGATCCAAGAGGAAATCAGCCAATGGGCCGAAAGCGACAAGGAGTATCTGTCGATATTCCTCGCATTGGCAGACCAGCGGCAAAACTTCGTGATGGGTATGAACATGCCTGATGCCGTGTATGACAACGAGATTCCTGTCTTCATCCGCCAGGACCGCTCCGACAATTTTGTCACGAACCTGCGAAAAGCAGACAAAAAGGAAGACAAGGACAAGCTAACATATTCGACGGTAGAAGAAGACAATACGCTAAAGCAGAAGAAACGCCAAGCCCGTTATGCCAACATCTATCCCTTCGGCATGAACGAAACGGCCTTCTGCGCCGACAACCGATCGCTGAAACGGGCCAAACTCATCAACTATCTGTACGAAACAGCCAATTATGACACCTATAAATTCCAGGGGATATTGGCCATGGATGCCATTCCCGAACATAAGCTCTGGGCAGAGGCCAATGAAAAATGGCACGACCTGTCTGTTGCCTTGAAATGGTCGAATCTCTATAACTCGTACACCATCAGAACCAAGCTGGCTTGCCTGCGGGCCATGCGTGGACTGAAAATCGACGACAAGTCCCATGACTATGACACGCTATCAGAAAGCGAAGTGATGGTAATGGCAGAAGTCGAACACAACCGCTGGAACGTGGAGAAACTGCTGATGGGTTACCGTAAGGCTCAAAAGGAAGAAGACAAATATGAACATGCGGATTATGCCAATAAGCTCAAGAAGAACAAGGATCTCTTCATCCATCATGACATCCGGCCGTTTGATGATCTGAACATCATCAAGGAGCTTGACTATGAGTTCTCACGTTACATACCGTGGATTATGAAAATGACTGAAAAATAATGAAAAAGCAAACGTATACTCCGCAGCCTATTGACACTACCGATGTCATGCTGCCAGTTGAGTTGGAAAACCTTGTAGAGCAGATGTCGAAGAACGTTCATGAGGTATGGGCTGAGACTCGCATCCGGCAGGGCTGGACGTACGGCGAGCAGCGTAACGACGTGCTGAAGACCCATCCGTGCCTGGTTCCCTACGAAGAGCTGCCAGAGGAGGAGAAGGAGTACGACCGTAACACCTCCATCGGAACGTTAAAGCTCATCATGAAACTCGGTTTCCGTATCAGTTAGTCACTTCCTCACAGAGTCCGTATTGTGTACCCAATAGTTCTTCTGGGAGGCTACGTCGCCGAGGAGCGCGTCGCCGTCACCTGCATCAACCTCAACAACCCGCAGATGCAGACAGACAGCTGCCCCCAGTTCCATTCTGTAGTGCATTTAGTAAAAACAATAAAATCCGCAATCAACTGTTAATCAGTTTCTTGCGGATTTTAATTAGTGATCCGGCGGGGATTCGAACCCCGGACCCACAGCTTAGAAGGCTGTTGCTCTATCCAGCTGAGCTACCAGACCTGACCATTTTGGGGCGAAAAACACATGTATTGTGCTTTTGCGCTGCAAAGGTACAAATTATTTGTGAAATACCAACGATGATTTACGAAATATTTTGTATTTTTGCAGGCAAATTATGAATATCATAGAAATTTCATCCCTTGAAGAGCCTGGATTGGAGGTGTTCAGCACGCTGACCGAGGCACAGCTGCGCATGGAGCTGGAGCCGGAGAAAGGATTGTTTATTGCAGAAAGCCCAAAGGTGATACGGGTGGCACTGGACAAAGGCTGGGAGCCAACGGCACTGCTGTGTGAACGCAGGCACATCGACGGCGACGCCCGCGACATTGTGGAACGGATGGGTGACAAGCCCGTCTATACTGGCGACCGCGAGCTGCTGGCACGGCTGACGGGCTACACGCTGACCAGAGGTGTGTTGTGTGCCATGAGGCGACGTCCGCTGCCAAGCGTCAGCCAGGTGGTGGGCGACGCACAACGGGTGGTGGTGATAGAAGCGGTGACGGACACAACGAACATCGGAGCCATCTTCCGATCGGCAGCGGCATTAGGCATCGACGGCGTGCTGCTGACCCGTGACACCTGCGACCCGCTGAACCGACGTGCCGTCAGGGTGTCTATGGGTAGCGTGTTCCTCGTGCCTTGGACGTGGATGGACGGCTCGGCCAGCCAGTTGCGCGACTATGGCTTCAAGACGGCTGCGATGGCACTGACGGAGCAGTCGGTACCGCTGGACGATACGCGACTGAACAGCGAGCCGCGACTGGCCATCATCATGGGAACGGAAGGCGACGGACTGCCCCAGCGAACCATCGACGAGGCTGACTACACGGTACGCATCCCGATGGCTCACAACGTTGACTCGCTGAACGTGGCGGCAGCAGCAGCTGTAGCCTGCTGGCAGTTGCGCATCAGGAAATAGCAAGTGCCTCGTGACTTAATCGCCATAGGCCTCCTCGCCTATCATCTCGCGTGCGCCGATGGTCAGCTTGCGGAGGTCGTAGAAGGATCCATTGTAGATGTCGAAGTCGACGTTGCCCTTGATGCCTGGCAGACGGCCGACGTCGGTGTGCTGCCAGAACTTCCACGGCCCCTGGTACTCCACCTCGTCGACGTAGTAGTGGGCTATCCAGTAGGGGTACTCGTCAAAAACGGGGTCGCTAAGATAGCGGGTCTTGAATTTATAATAAGTATAGATGATGGGCTTCACACCATAGTGCTGCTCAACAATGCGGAGCCACTCCAGAACACTCTGCTTGAACTCCTCGTCGGTCTGTTTCTTGGGCTTGTGCTCCACGTCGAGGACGGGAGGCAGGTCTCCGTTCTCCAGCTTGACATGACGGATGAAGAAGCGGGCCTGGTCGGCAGCCGTTGAGTGTACACTATAAAAGTGGTACGCGCCGCGTGTGAAGCCATACTCACGCGACTGGTGGAAATTGTCCTTGAAGTTCTCGTCGATACGGGTGGAACCCTCAGTGGCCTTGATCATGATGAAGCGAATGGGGAACTTGTCAATCTGTCCCTTGTCCTTCAGCTCCTGCCAGTCGATGCGTCCCTGGTGGTGCGAGATGTCGATGCCGTGTATCTCGTAGCCCTCAGGATAGCTGACATCGCCGTAAAGGGCACGCCAGCGGAAGCCGAAGGGACTGACGAAGATGTAATAGAAAAAAAACACATAAACAGCCACAACAAGTCCGCCACCCAGCCACCACGCCCAACTGGGGGTATGCTGCAGGAGGCGGATAAAGACATTCGGGCGCCTGTGGGGAACTGGTCCCGTCCGGCGTCCGGATGTCTTCTGACGGTGGGACTTCGCCACCGCCCTATGCGTGGTTTGCTTCTGGGGCATCAGTTACTTAGCCTGCTCCAAGGCCAGCGTCTTGGTGGGCTGGTCGCACACCTCGGTGGGTCCCCAATACTGAATGGGGCCGGGGTAGACGTAGGCCGTCTTGCGGGCCCACTCGTCACGATGGGCGGCAAACTCCTTGAAAGGAGCACCGTCGAGTTCGACGAGGGCCTTGCGGATGACGGGTTTCATCTCGCCGGCACGCTTCTCCATGTTCATCATCATCGTGATGGGTACACCACCGGCTATCCACTGCTCGGCAGGAGCGGTCGTGTTCTTGACGATGGCCATGTAGCCAGTCTTGCCGTTGGCAATCAGCTGTGCAGCCGAGGTGCCAAGGGCGTAGCAGTAGTCGGCGTCGAAGTTGGACGGAGCTGCGCAGCGTCCCTCATAGCCGAAGAAGTGGTGCTGGGTGCCGAACTTGCCGACATACTTACCTACCTTCTTCATCTTCTCGAGTTTCTGGGACACCATCGTCGACAGCAGCTTCTCAGTCTCGATGAGCGAAACCTGTACATTGCCGTGGGGGTCACGGTCGAGGGCAAGCTGACGGGCCACACCGACGGGCAGCGAGTTGAAGACAGCAAGGTTCTCAGGCGTGAGGTGGCTCTTGGCGAAGTCAACCTGCTCGTCGCGGCTAATCTCCTTGGCCTCAGGCAGAGCGAGCACGTCGTTCAGCTGGGCGATGAGCTTCTTGATGGCAGGGATGAACTCGATGACGCCCTCAGGGATGATGACGGTACCAAAGTTGTTGCCGTCGGCAGCACGCTGGCATACGGCGTTGGCAATGTAGTCGACGATGTCGTCGAGACTCATGCCCTTCTGCTCGATCTCCTCGCTGATGAGGCAGATGTTAGGCTGTGTCTGCAGGGCGCACTCCAGGGCGATATGTGAGGCCGAGCGACCCATCACCTTGATGAAGTGCCAGTACTTGCGGGCAGAGTTGCAGTCGCGCTCAATGTTGCCAATCAACTCTGAGTAAGTCTTACAAGCGGTGTCGAAGCCGAACGAGGTCTCAATCTGCTCGTTCTTCAAGTCGCCGTCGATGGTCTTCGGACAGCCGATGACCTGTACGCCGTACTGCTTGGCGGCATAGTACTCAGCCAGCACGCAGGCATTGGTGTTCGAGTCGTCGCCACCGATGATGACAATGGCCTTGATGTCCAGCTGGCGGATAATCTCCAGACCCTTCTCAAACTGGTCGACCTTCTCGAGCTTCGTACGGCCAGAGCCAATCATGTCGAAGCCGCCCGTGTTGCGATACTCATCAATGATCTCAGGCGTCAGCTCCATGTAGTTGTGGTCTACCAGGCCGCCAGGGCCGAGGATGAATCCATAGAGGCGGTTCTCAGGGTTCAGCTTCTTGATCTGGTCGAACAGACCCGTGATGACGTTGTGGCCGCCAGGAGCTTGGCCGCCGCTGAGGATGATGCCCACATTCATCTTCTTCGTATTGGCCTCTGTGGCTGGTACGAACTCAACGATAGGCATGCCGTAGGTGTTGGGGAAGAGCTGCTTGATCTCCTCCTGATTGCCCACGCTTTGTGTGGCTGCACCTTCCTTCACTTTCACTGCGGCCTGAAGTGCCTTAGGCAACTTCGGCTGATAGGCTGCTCTTGCTTGCTGCAATGCACTCTTTTCCATTGTCTTTTTGTGTTATGTTGGTGAATAATTGAAATTTCGGGATGCAAAAATACGCTTTTTTCGTGAGAAACGGAAAGAAAATGCCCCTTTTTAATATTTTTTTGTGATGAAAACCTTGACATATAGATTTTTTTTTGTATCTTTGACCTTTGAAACAGAAATAATAGAAAATGGAGGACAAAAATTATGGCAAACAGGAGATCACTTAAACAGACCATTAATCTCATTTGTGAGGAGCTTTTCAGCGAGTGTGTGGCAGCATCGCTCTACAGTACCAATCAGGACGGAGGAAAGGCCCTGCTGTTCGGTGTCGTCCGTATGCAGGACGACTTCATACGCCGTGTGTCGCACCCTGAGCCAGGCATGAAGGCTAAGGATTATTTCAAGCGACTGAGGGAGGACTTTGTCGTTCAGGTAGACCACGTCATCGAACACATCAACAATTTAGCTTAGAGACATGTTACAATCGTTCTGCACGTGGCTGCTGTACAAACGCATGGGATGGAAGACAACGGTGACGGAGCCACACCCTGACAAATACATCATCTGCCTGGCACCACACACCAGCAACTGGGACTTCCTGATAGGTCAGCTGTACAGTCGTAGCAGGGGAATGAAGAGCAACTTCCTGATGAAGAAGGAGTGGTTTTTCTGGCCGTTAGGACCCATATTCCGTCGCATGGGAGGCATACCCGTCTGGCGCAGCAAGAAGACCAGCATGACCGACAACCTGGCTGAAACGGCCAGAAAGCTGCCCGTATTCCAGCTGTGCATCACGCCAGAGGGTACCCGCTCGAAGAACCCTGACTGGAAGAAGGGCTTCTACTTCATCGCCCAGAAGGCTGGCATACCTATTTTATTATATGGTGTCGACTATGAGCAACGGCACATCGTCTGCACCAAGACCATCATCCCCGACGGCGACGTGGAGGGACAGATGCGCGAGATTAAACTCTACTTCAAGAACTTCAAAGGCAAACACCCTGAGAACTTCAGTATCGGAGATAATTAAGCATTAAGAATAAAGAATTAAGCATTAAGCATTAGAAAAAGTGACAACAACAGAACCCATAGATAGTTTGAGGGGAAAGGCAATCGGAGCCTTGCTGCTTTGCCTTTTCACCTTCCTGCCCATACACCCGCAGTCGCCCAAGGACGAGGCCAAGCTGGCCGAGCGACTGAAGGAGTACTTCCAGAAGTACAAGCCCAAGGGGACAAGGCTGTCGACACAACCCCGTATGCTGGGCTACGAACTCGACAACGACACGCAGACACTGACCATCACGGCCGACGAGTTTTTCGCATGCCAGGAGTTCACCCCTGAGATAACGGCAAACATCTATAAAAAGATCAAGGGCGAGCTGCCCAAGGTGTACCGAGACTACGAGCTGACGGTCATTACCAACGGCATGACCATCGACGAGCTAATACCTAACCGGCTGTCGAAGAACGCCGACAAGTCGCGCCTGTGGGGTGACATCGACTATGACGGTGAGCCGTGGACGAAGAATATTTCGCAGCCGACGGAGTACACACACGGTCTGCAGGGCCGTCACCTCTCGCTGTGGGCCAGCCACGGCCGCTTCTACGACCAGAAGCGCAGCTGCTGGCGTTGGCAGCGTCCCAAGCTGTTCGGCACGACAGAGGACTTATACACACAGACGATTGTCGTACCCTACCTCATACCGATGCTGGAGAATGCCGGTGCCGTCGTGTTCACTCCACGAGAGCGTGACTGGCAGAAGGAGGAGATTATCGTCGACAACGACGGAGCACGCCGCAACTACATAGAAGTGACCAACCATACAAAATGGAAGACAGCACCGTTGCCAGGCTTCGCGTGGCATGCAGGCAGCTATCAGGACAACGAGAATCCCTTCGAGGCCGGCACCGTCCGTATGGCCAAGACCACCAGCAGCAACAAGCGCTACTCGCTGGCCACCTACCAGCCTGACTTCAAGAAAGCAGGCCGCTATGCGGTCTACGTCAGCTACCAGACTCTGCCCAACAGCATCGACAACGCGCTATATACCGTCTGGCACCGTGGCGAGCGCACCCAGTTTCACGTCAACCAGCAGATGGGCGGTTCGACATGGGTGTACTTAGGCACGTTTGAATTCGACGCAGGCTATAGCGAGTTCAACCGCGTGACCGTTTCCAACCAGAGCAGCAGCAACGGTGTCGTCACCACCGATGCTGTACGCTTCGGCGGCGGCATGGGCAACATCGAGCGTTTCGGCGAGACCAGCCAGTTGCCACGAGCTTTGGAGGGTGCGCGCTACTCGGCACAGTGGGCAGGTATGCCCTACTCCGTCTACAGCGGACGTGAGGGAACCGATGACTATGCCGACGACATCAACGTACGTTCCTTCATGACCAATCACCTGGGCGGTGGCTCGTGCTACATGCCGACCATAGAAGGGCGCAACGTACCCATCGAACTGTCGCTGGCCATCCATAGCGATGCAGGCTACGCGAAGGACGGTGAGGGACTGATCGGCTCGCTGTCTATCTGCACGACGACGTTCAACGAGGGCAAGCTCAGTGCAGGCATCTCTCGAATGGCGTCACGCGACCTGGCAGACGCCCTGCTATCCAACGAGGTGCTCGACCTGAAATACAAGTACGGCCGATGGAACCGCCGTGAGCTGTTCGACCGCAACTACTCGGAAACCCGTGTGCCTGAGGTTCCCAGTGCCATCCTCGAGACAATGTCGCACCAGAACTTCCCTGATATGCGCTACGGCCAAGACCCTAACTTCCGCTTCACGCTGGCACGCAGCATCTACAAAACCATTCTGCGCTACGTCAACGACCAGCACGGCCGTCCGTTCGTCGTGTCGCCGCTGACACCTGACAACTTCCGCATTGAGTTCCGCGACCACAACACCATACGAATCAGCTGGAACACCGTCAACGACCCGCAGGAACCGACAGCCACACCGACAGGCTACATCCTGTATACGGCAATGGGCGACACCAGCTTCGACAATGGTACGCTCGTTCGTGGCAAGAACACCCACGACATGAAGCTCGAGCCAGGACAACTCTACCATTTCCGCGTGGCAGCCGTCAATCGTGGCGGCCAGAGTTTCCCCTCGGAGGTACTGTCGGCCTGTTACCAGCCTGGTGCTGAGAAGACCGTCATGATTGTCAACGGCTTCCACCGTCTGTCGTCGCCTGCCATCCGCAACACCTACGACGAGCAGGGATTCGACATTGACGAAGACCCTGGTATCACCTACGGCCCCACATACGGATGGTCAGGCCGTCAGATTAACTTCGACCGCACACAGATGGGCAACGAAAACGGTGGACTGGGCTACAGCGGCGAGGAGCTGACGGGGCTGCTCATCGCCGGCAACGACTTCAACTACGTAAAGACACACGCCAAGGCCATCGCCTCTGCCCATGAGTACAACATTGTCAGCTGTTCCAGCGAAGCCCTCGAAACGGCAAATGTTCAGGCCGACCGCTACGACGCCATTGACCTGCTATTAGGATTGGAGCGGAACGACGGACACAGCCTGCAGCCTTACAAGACGTTCAGCACACTAATGTGCAACACGCTCAAGAAATATGTGTACGGAGGCGGTGCGCTGATAGCCAGCGGTGCCTATCTGGCCTCCGACATGATGCAGCCCGATGAACGGAAGTTCCTTGCCGACGTGTTGAAGTGCAGCTACGCAGGACATGGAGCCATCGCCCAGAACACAGTCAACGGACTGGGTACCACGCTGACCTTCTGGCACCAGCTGAACGAGCAGCACTACGCCGCCACGTCGGTTGACCGCCTGCAGCCTGTCAAGACAGCCTTCGCAGCCATGCAGTATGCCGACGGCAGCGACGCTGCCATCGCCTGCAAGAGTCCGTCGGCTCACTTGTTTATTATGGGCTTTCCCTTCGAGTGCATACAGGACTGCCAGAAGCAATCGTCCATCATGCGAGGAATATTAAACTACTTACTAAAATAAAATCCAACGACTATGTACAAAATCCAAACCAACTCAACCGGTACACGTAGTATCGACATTAGTGAGGAACACCTTCAGACCATCGAAGACTACCAGCTCTTCCGCGATCTCATCGACAGCAACGGCTACGTAGACGAACAGGTGCTCGACAAACTCAAACTGAACATCCGCTCCATGCTGGAGTCGGACGCCGGCAAGGACAAGCGGCTGCTCGACCTCTGCCTCGACGTCGTCTACCACCAGAACATGAAGGCATTCGGACTCCAGCAGCTCGTTTTGCTCTTCATCAACTGGAAAGACCGTGGCAACGCCAGCCTCGGCATGACCACACGCGCTTTTCAGGGAACACCGTTTAACTAAAATAACAAATTAAGTCTTGGAATACAGGCTGACGGATTTCCTGCCGACGACAAAGAAGGAAATGGAACTGAGAGGATGGGACGAAGCGGATGTCATCCTGTTCTCTGCCGACGCATACGTCGACCATCCGTCGTTTGCCAATGCCGTCATCGGGCGCACGCTGGAGGCGGCAGGTTTCCGTGTAGCCATCGTACCACAACCCGACTGGCACGGCGACTTCCGCGACTTCAAGAAACTGGGACGGCCACGATTGTATTTTGCCATCTCTCCAGGCAATATGGACTCGATGGTCAACAAATATACCGCCAACCGTCGTCTACGTTCGGAGGACGCCTACAGTCCTGATGGCCGTCACGGGCTGCGCCCCGACTATCCGTCGGTCGTCTACTCGCAGATTCTGCGTCAGCTGTATCCCGACGTACCGATTGTCTTAGGCGGTATTGAAGCCTCGCTGCGCCGACTGACCCATTATGACTACTGGCAGGACAAGCTGCGCCCCTGCATTCTCTGCGATGCCCCTGCCGACATCTTGGTTTATGGCATGGGCGAGAAACCGATGGTTGAGCTTACGCGCCGTATGGCTGACGGGATGCCTGTCAGTGCCTGCCGCGATATTCCCCAGACGGTATACCTCGCCAACGATGTGACGCCTCAAGAGGGTGACATCGTGCTGCATAGCCACGAGGAGTGCCTGCACAACAAGCGCGCACAGGCCGAGAACTTTCGCCACATCGAGGAGCAGTCGAACATGATGCATGCCAGCCGCATCATCCAGCCGCTATCCATTGAACGTTTAACATCCAATGCTCAAAGTTCAAAGTTGACTACGTCGAAGTTGCAAGCAACATTCAAAGTTCCATGTGTTGTCGTCAATCCGCCCTACCCTCCGATGACTACCGCCGAGCTTGACGCTTCGTTCGACCTGCCCTATACGCGCGTACCACATATTAAATATAAGGACAAGCGCATACCAGCCTACGACATGATCAAGTTCAGCGTCAACATCCATCGCGGTTGTTTCGGAGGCTGTGCCTTCTGCACCATCTCTGCCCATCAGGGTAAGTTTATTGCCTGCCGCTCGAAGGAGAGCATACTGAGGGAGGTGAAACAGGTGATGCAAATGGACGGATTCAAGGGCTATCTCAGTGACCTCGGAGGCCCCAGTGCCAACATGTACGGCATGCATGGACGCAACATCAAGGCCTGCGAGAAATGTAAGCGTCCCTCATGTATACACCCACAGATATGCCCTAACCTCAATACCGACCACTCGAAACTGCTGGAGATATATCGGGCTGTCGACGCCCTGCCAGGCATCAAGAAGAGCTTTATCGGCAGCGGCGTGCGCTACGACCTGCTATTACACCGCAGCAAGGATGAGAAGTCGAATAAGGCCGCTATGGAATATACCCGCGAACTGATTAAGAACCACGTCAGCGGACGACTGAAGGTAGCTCCAGAACATACCTCCGACCACGTTCTTCAGCTGATGCGCAAGCCGTCGTTCCAGCAGTTCTACGAGTTCAAGCGCATCTTCGACCGCATCAATTGCGAGGAGCATCTCAACCAGCAGATAATACCCTACTTCATCTCGAGCCACCCCGGTTGTACAGAGGCAGATATGGCCGAGCTGGCCGTCATCACAAAACACCTCGACTTCCAGCTTGAGCAGGTTCAGGACTTCACGCCCACCCCGATGACCGTCTCCACCGAGACGTGGTACACGGGCTATGACCCCTATACCCTCGAGGCCGTCAAGAGTGCCAAGAGCCAGCAAGAGAAACTGGCACAGCGCCAGTATTTCTTCTGGTATAAGCCTGAGGAGCGTCGTGGCATTGAACAAAGTCTGCGCCGTATAGGCAAAACTGAACTCATTAATGAGCTGTGTCCCAGAAACAACCCACATGGAAATTATAGAGAAAGCCCTCGTTCCCAAGAACCCCGCGAAGAAAAGCGAGGACGGCATCGTCGTCACCGATGACTTCATAGCCGTCATCGACGGCAGCACGTCGAAGAGCCAGTACCGTCACAGTCTGCTACGCTCTAACGGCCGTTATGCTATGCAGCTGGTCAGCCGTTATATCCGCCGCATGCCCAAGACCATCAGTAACGAGGCCTTTCTGCGCGGCGTGACTGCATACGTCCGCAAGCATTACAAGAAGTCTATGCTCCAACGTCTTGCCGAACATCCTGAGGACCGCCTCACCTGCTCCGCCGTTGTGTTCAGCCGCGTCAGCCGTGAAGTCTGGATGATAGGCGACTGCCAATGCCTGCTCACCCCTTTAACCTCTGACCTCTCACCTCTTACCTCCAACCACTCGCCTCTATTCTACGACAACCCCAAACCCGCCGAGGCCGAACTGGCAGCCATGCGAGCTGAAGAAGTGCGCCGCCAGCTTGCCGGTGGCAAGACGCAAGACGAGCTGTTGCGCAACGACACGGCGCGCTCCACCATCATTCCCCGCATGCTGGAGACGATGCACCAGCAGAACATCACCTACAGCGTCATCGACGGTTTCCCCATTCCCCGCCAGCACATCCGCATTCTTCCCCTTGATTTCCGTCCCTGGGAGATTGTCCTCGCCTCCGACGGCTACCCCTTCCTATGCCCTACACTTACCGAAAGCGAGAGCCGCCTCCACCAGCAACGCGAAGAAGACCCTCTCAACATCGGCCCAGTCTTTCAGGCTACCAAAGCTTTCCACCCCGACTTCAACTCCTTCGACGACCGCTCCTACATCCGCTTCCGCGTGTAACCAAGATAACGATGAATACAAAGAGAGAGAGGGTGTATCCGCAATGGGACACCCTCTCTCCGTATAGTAGTCCGTCTTCACACGTTCTGTGCCTCGCGTCCGATAGCCAATGCCTTGATGTTAGCCTCGACTATGGCATCGCCCTTGCGACCAAAGACGCTGCGGATAGCACCCTCCAGTTTCTCGTAGTCGATGCCTAAAGCCTTCTGGGCAGCACCGAGCAGGATAACGTTGGCCGAACGTGGCACGCCGGCATCCTTGGCTTTCTGCTCGATGTCGACAACGATGACGTTGGGAAGTTTGTTCAAGTCCGCCTTAATCGTTTCGATATCAGGATAGTTGGGAATATTCACGAAAGGCGTGCTTGAAGTGATGATCCATCCGTCCTTGGCAAGAAACGGCAAGTAGCGAAGTGCTTCCATCGGCTCCATCGAGATGATGACATCAGCACCGCCCTGCGGTATCAAGTCGCTTTGGATGGGGTTGCTGGATATGCGCAGGTTCGACTGCACGTCACCGCCACGTTGTGACATTCCGTGTACTTCGGCCTGCTTGATGTACAGGTTCTCCTTCATGGCTGCCTCGCCGATGATGGTGGCGATGGAGAGAATGCCCTGGCCTCCCACGCCGCAAAGTATGATATCTGTTTTCATTTTTTTGCGATATTTCGTTATTGCGATATTTCGATATTTCGACGTTTTGAGATTACTTTTTCTCGGCAGCACGCTTCTGCTTCAGGTGACGCTGTAGCGTCTGCATGCACTCACGGCGTGGGATAATGACGCTGACGCCGTGGTAGTTGATCTCGGTTTCCAATGTCTGCTTGATCTCGTCCATGTTCTTAGGCAGCGGAACGACCACCTTCAGGTGCTCCTCGCTGACACCAAGACCACGACAGATAGCCTCGAACTTGTTGGTGCCGGCTGAGTCCTGCCCACCCGTCATGGCTGTCGTCAGGTTGTCGCTGATGATGACGGTGATGTCGGCATTCTCGTTAACGGCATCGAGCAGTCCGGTCATGCCAGAATGGGTAAAAGTGGAGTCACCGATGATGGCGATAGCTGGCCACTGTCCAGCATCGCTGGCACCCTTGGCCATCGTGATGGAGGCACCCATATCAACACATGAGTGGATGGCCTTATAAGGAGGCAGGAAGCCCAGCGTGTAGCAGCCAATGTCGCCGAACACACGGGCGTTCGGATATTGCAGCAGCACCTCATTCAGCGCGGCATATACGTCGCGATGGCCACAACCCTGACACAATGCAGGGGGACGCGGGGCGACATCCTCGCAGGGAGCATAGTTCTCACCAAGCGGCATACCCAGTGCCTTCTTGATGTGGTCGGGGTTCAGCTCACCGGTACGCGGCAGTTCTCCAGTAAGGCGGCCACGGATTACAGCGTTGCCAGGCATGACGCCACGCACCTGGTCCTCGATGAAGGGCTGGCCTTCCTCGCAGACGAGCACTGTCTCGCAGTCGTCCGTCATACGGCGAATCAGCTTCTTGGGTATGGGGTACTGTGAAATCTTCAGCACAGGATAGGGGCAACCGTCGGGGAAGCACTCCATCAGGTAGTTGTAGGCGATACCGCTGGCGATGACGCCTAACTGCTGGTCACTACCTTCCTCGAACTTATTATACTTGCTGTCGACAGCCATCTGCTCCAAGAGCGACTGCTGGGCCGTCACTATGTCGTTGCGCTTGCGGGCAAAGGCAGGCAGCAGCACCCAGTTAGAAGCCTTGGCGTTGTAGTTCAGCTCGTTCTGCTGGCGCGGCACATCAGCACACTCGACGACCGCACGACTGTGGGCCATACGGGTAGTGACACGCATCAGCACAGGCAGCTGTAGCTGTTCAGACAGGTCGTAGGCCTCGGCCATCATGTTGTAGGCCTCCTGCTGACTGCTGGGTTCCAGCGTCGGAATCATGGCGAACTTGCCGTAGAAGCGGGAGTCCTGCTCATCCTGCGACGAGTGCATCGACGGGTCGTCAGCCACCAGCACAATAATACCTCCGTTGGTACCCGTCATGGCCGAGTTTACAAAGGGGTCTGCACAGACGTTCAGTCCCACATGCTTCATGCACACCAGCGCACGCTTTCCCATGTACGACATGCCGAGAGCAGCCTCCATAGCCGTCTTCTCATTGGTCGACCAGCGGCTGTGAACGCCGCGTTCCTTGGCCAGCGGCGACATCTGGATGTACTCGGTAATCTCTGTAGAGGGGGTGCCGGGATAGGCATACACGCCACTGAGTCCCGCATCGAGGGCTCCTTGCGCAATGGCTTCGTCGCCTAATAATAATTTCTTCATTCTTCAGTCTTTTGTTGTTAAGATTTCTATTTGATGTTATTATCGTTTGTCGTCATAGTCGGGGGCCTGACGGCGGATACCGTCGCGGCGTGCATAGATATGCGGTGCCATCACCTCAATACCTGCCTCGTTGAACTTGTCTACCACGTTCTTGTGCAGCTCGGAATAGACGGTCAGCAGGTCTTTGGAATAGTGGGTGTAGGCATTAATCTCGTAAGTCAGGTAGCTGTCATCCAGTGCATGAGCCAGCACGAAGGGCTTGGGATGATGCTGGATGTGCTTCGTTGCCAGAGCGGCATCGATGAGCAACCGTTCGCAGGTACGCCAGTTGATGTCATATCCCATGGTGAACTGCGTATGGACGATGATGCCATAGTTCTCAGCAGACAGCGTGTAGTTGAACGTCTTGGCCTGGAGGATGCTGCTGTTGGGGATGGTGATGATGTCGTTCTTCAGTGTGCGGATACGGGTCACCAATACGGTCTTCTCGATGACCTCACCCTCGTTATCCTCAAAGCGGATGAAGTCGCCGATACGGAACGGCCTCATGTAAGTCATGACGATACCCGACACCATGTTGCCTATCACACTCGACGAGCTGAACGACACGATGACACCGAGGAATACAGAGACACCCTTGAATACGCCGGAGTCGCTGTAGGGCAGCAGGGGCCAAATCATAACCACCATGAAAGCATAGGCAAAGACGCGCAGAATAAAGAAGGTGGGCATGGCCCATTCAGGATAGAAGCCGCTGATGCGCAGCTTGCCGTTCTCTATCTCACCAGCCATGTAGCGCATGAAACGCACCAGATAGCGGAAGGCGTAGAATACGATAACAATCTGAATGAGATCAGGAATGTAGTGAATTACAGAGATCACAATGTTACATAACGGATCCCACACATAGCCTATCATACGGTAGGTGACCGCCTTCGTCTCAGGGAATATTGAGAAGAGCAGCGGGATGCTGATAGCCAGCTGGAACAAGATAGTCAGCAGCTGTCCCACCTTCGTCAGGAATATCAGGATGCGTCCCTGCTGGTGAATATTCAGGAAATCGTAGTCCTTCAGCTTCACCGTTTTCATACGTTTCATCCACGTGCCGACAATCTTGCGGCGCAGCCAGGCGAACATCCGTACCGTCAATTTGAAGAGAATCCACTGGCCGATAACCAGCAGTACCATCCAGAAGAGACCCATCAGCTTCTTCTTCAGGCCATACTCGCTGTGCATGCGCTGTACAGTCTCGGTGATAACCTGGCAGTAATGCTTAGCCAATGCCTCACGAGTCGTATTATTCCACATGCCATCCAGGTCGATGACTGTCAGTATCACGCGATCACCCCCCATGATGTCTATGGCATGGTCGCCTTCGGCAATGTAGATGCTGTCGGGCTTCATCTTCAGGCTGTGGCCGATGGTCACGATGTACTCAATGGCTGTTTCAGCACGCATCTGAGGAGTTGTTCCTCCCGTCTGAGCGTAAAGCACAAACAGCGTATCGCCATCGACGACGACAGGGCTGCCTGTCGTAAACTGCCGCAGCGAATCGATGCGATGCTGCCGCTCGGCATGTCGCATGGAGTCCAGACGCTGGCTTTCTCCGCTCTTGTCGAGTTGTTCCTGCAGCACGATGGTGCGCAGTTTCAGCTCCTGCAACTGATGCTCTAAAGCCATCACCAGCGAGTCGCTATGTGACATACTGTCAGTCTGTGCCGAGAGCATCAAAGCCACGCAAAGCAACTGGAAGAAAAGTGCGAATCGTTTCATCTGCATGCAAAGGTACAATTAAGTCAGCAAAAAAACAAATTTTATAGCTACTTTTTGCAACAACGGCCCTCTTCGCAGCATTACGGGAAGGGCTTTAGGGCACTACGGTACAAAAAACAAGGATGGATAATCAAATATCCACCCTCTGCTTGTGTGTGTCACGAAAACGTGATGTCGCTTACTTTACCTTTGCCACGATAGCCTTGAAGGCATCGGGGTTGTTCAGAGCCAAATCGGCGAGCACCTTGCGGTTGATCTCGATACCAGCCTTGGCCAACTTACCCATCAGCACGGAATAGCTCATACCCTCCATGCGGGCGGCAGCGTTGATACGCTGAATCCACAGGGCGCGGAAGGTGCGCTTTTTGTTCTTACGGTCACGGTAAGCGTAGGTAAGACCTTTCTCCCAAGTGTTCTTGGCTACTGTCCAAACATTCTTGCGAGCTCCGAAGTAGCCGCGAGTGAGTTTCAGAATTCTTTTACGTTTTGCTCTTGATGCAACGTGATTGACTGATCTTGGCATAGTTTTCTAATACTTT
>JAEEGL014433855.1_pt1 | contig 18461 bp, 15 predicted proteins | sample 9134231 | NCBI WGS metagenome assembly JAEEGL01 (sample SAMN16246548, study PRJNA631951) | gut metagenome | biome: gut microbiome; feature: rumen; material: fiber-attached | host: Bos | place: Iran: Karaj | collected 2018-10 | reverse complement strand
TGTCGTGGCTGGCAGGGCAATCACCATGCCCATGATGCCCAGCAGCGAGCCCCAGATGGAAAGCGACAGCAGGATGATGGCAGAGTTCATGCCCATGACGCGCCCCATGATCTTCGGCGTCAGGATGGTGTCCTGGATAATTTGTACGACGGCAAACACAGCGAGCGCCATCAGTATGATCATCCAGAAACTTTCTCCCGTGTCAGCCGCCTTGACCACCGCCAGCAGGATGGTGGGGATGAATCCTAACAGCTGCAGGTAGGGCACCATGTTCAGCAGCCCGATGAACATGCCCAGTCCTACCGCCATCGGGAAATCGATGATCAGGAATCCGATGCTGAACAGCACGCCCACGCTCAGTGCCACACAGGCCTGTCCGCGGAAGTAGAGGTCCATGCCCTGCCTGATGTCGTCCACCAGATGGACGGCGAAGCGGCGATAACGCAGCGGCAGCAACTCGACCCATCCGGTCGATATCTTCTCGTAGTCCAGCAGGATGAACAGCGTATAGAGGAATACCATCGTCACCGAGAACAGGCTGTTGACAATGCTGATGGACTGTGAAATGACGGCCCATATCTTCGGCACGCCCTGCTTGATGGAGTCGATGAATCCTTCCTGGGTAATCAGCGCCTTGAGGTCTTCCTTGGTCAGGTGCTCGTGTATGAAGTCCTGCAGCAGATTGGGGATGTTGTGCATGTTGCTGTGGTTCGACACGTAGGCCACCAGCAGGTCCTTCACCCGCATGGTCTCCTCCACCATCGGGGGCACCATGAGGAAGAACAGCCCAGTCAGCACGCCGCCCACCACGAGGAAGGTGCAGAGTATGCCCACGATGCGGAACCTCAGGTGGCAGCGGTACTGGAAAAACTTTACCAGCGGGAACAGCAGGTAGGAGATGAGCCACGCCAGGAAGAACGGCAACAGCACCGCACTGAGTCGGTTCAGCAGCATGATGATACCTACCAGGATGGCTATGGACAGACAGCCGCGTATAAACGTGTCGAAAGTGATTTTCTTATGTTCCATTTCAATGTCTATGATGATCTTTTGCCTGCAAAGATACAAAACATTTGTGAAAACGAATTCAGTTTTAGGAATATCTTTTGGTTTTTTGCTCGCTTATTTGTACCTTTGGCCCCTGGAATGAGACATGTGTGTATGATATTGCTCACTTTCCTCTTGCCCCTGACGGCGATGGGACAGACGGAAACTCCTGACGGCCAGCGGTTGTCAGGAACGGCTGTCGACGGTCCCCAGGCAGAGGTGGTCAGGCAACTGGCATCCGACTCCATCCGCTTGCAGCACGACCTGATGAACCCCCGGCTGACTATACCCAGGAACCCTACTATCGAGAGCTATACCCAGCTGACCAAGCAAGGAGCTACCGGCCTCGGACTATGGCGGGGAGCCTATGTGGGATTCTATGGCACCACGAGTCAGCTGCCAGGACTGATGAACATCGAGACAGGTGGCATGATGCTGCATCAAGACCTCGGACGCTGGCACTTCACCGCTACTGGTCTTGCCAACAAGTACTGGATGCCTTGGCAGCGCACCCTGTCCACCCAGTATGGCTTAGGAGGTACGGTGGCCTACGATCTCAGCGAGACGGTGACGCTCCATGCCTTCGGCTACTATTATGCCAACCGCATCCAGGTAGGCCCTGCCATGAGTCCCTATGTCAACAATACCACCTATGGCGGCTATGCCGATGTGCGCTTCAGCAGCATTCTTGGTGCCAATGTCGGTGTGCGCCGCTATGTCAACCCCATGAACGGCAAGTGGACCACTGAGCCCATTGTCAACCCCTATATCAAGCTTGGCAAGGACTCTAAGATAGAACTGCCCCTCGGATCCATACTCAAGGCATTGGTTTGGGGCGACCGCGACAACCCCATGAACTACCGTCCGCACCCCATGAGCCGTCCTCCCGGCAACCGCTGATAGCAGCTACCTGCCATGGTATTCACCAACTTGAAAGTTTGCAAATAACGATATCTATTTGCATCGAGAAATGCGTAACCGCTATCAGGCATATGTCACTTTTTCATCTCGAATTGCTTGGAATCTCATATCTGTGGATTCTTGCCGCCGTAGTCTCATTGATGGCTCTCATCCTCATTGTCTCCTATCGCATCTCTCAGCCTAAAGACAATCATGTGGCTGTGTCTTAAGCGATGAGCGCCTTTTGCATTCGCTCGATTTGCACAACCTTTGACCTTTGGTCAAGGTAGGCTGCGTCTCGTAAATAAAAACAAAAAAGTGGGTTTTTGTTTTGTATTTCGCTTGATTTGCATTACCTTTGCACCCGCAAATGGCAGGGGTACTTATGGATGGGATCCATGAGTACCGGTGGCCTCGGCAATTCAAACACGTTTGATTGCTCTCGGCTGTAGGGGTACTTGCGAAACCCAATCGTGGGCGGACCCCCTTTAACAAAACAAGAATGATTATGGAACAAGAAAACAAAAGGAAAGTCAGTGTGTTGTTTATGCTTTTCGGCACGCTGTTCTGCGTCTGCCTGATTACGGCAAACGTACTGGAGACAAAGCAACTCTCGTTTGGACCGGTCAACCTGACAGCGGGTATCATCGTATTCCCCGTCAGCTACATCATCAATGATGTGGTGTGCGAGGTGTGGGGCTATCAGCGTACGCGTATGCTGATATGGATGGGTTTCGCCATGAACTTCTTCTTCGTCATCATGGGTGCCATAGCGGACTGGATTCCGGGGGCGCCTTACTGGCACGGGGATGAGGGCTTCCACGTCATCTTCGGCCTGGCTCCGCGCATTGCGCTGGCATCGTTCATCGCATTTATTGCGGGTTCGTTCACCAATGCCTATGTGATGTCGCGTATGAAGTTGTCGTCTGGGGGTAGGAACTTCTCTGCCCGTGCGGTGTTGAGCACCGTCTTCGGCGAGGGGGTGGACTCTGTCATCTTCTTCCCGCTGGCGCTGGGTGGTGTGATACCCTGGGAGGAGATGCCGTCGCTGATGATCAGTCAGGTGACGCTGAAGACGCTGTACGAGATTGCGGTGTTGCCGGTGACCATCCGTGTGGTGGAGTTTGCGAAGAGGCACGACCATGAGGATGTGTTCGACAAGGATGTTAACTATAACATATTCAACATCCTGAAAATATGATGGTTCTAACAAAATAATAAAACGACTGACTATGGATAGGACACATGAGGGTCTGCAGACCCTGGGTAAGAAGACGGAGTATAGGATGGACTATGCTCCGGAGGTGCTGGAAACGTTTGAGAACAAGCATAAGGGCAACGACTACTGGGTTCAGTTCAATTGTCCGGAGTTTACGTCGCTGTGTCCCATCACGGGGCAGCCGGACTTTGCCGAGATTAAGATTATGTATCTGCCTGACGAGCGGATGGTGGAGTCGAAGAGTCTGAAGCTGTATCTCTTTTCGTTCCGCAACCACGGGGACTTCCATGAGGACTGTGTGAACATCATCATGAAGGACTTGGTGGCGCTGATGGAACCCAAGTATATTGAGGTGGTGGGGCTGTTTACGCCTCGTGGAGGCATCAGCATCTATCCCTATGCCAACTACGGCAAGCCGGGAACAAAATACGCTGCCCTTGCGGAGCAGCGTATGATGGAACGACAGATGATTTGAGTTCTTTTAATCGTTGTCAAGATTGATCTTGTAACCCAGGGTGAACAGGAAGACGCTGTGCTTGCTGGACTCTGGGTCTTCTTTCATGACCTTGGTGAGTCCGAGGTTGTAGCGTGCCTCGACCTGGAAGTTCTTGTACTCGTAGCTGACGGCCAGGGGGATGGAGAAGTCAACCTTGTTGAACTTCTTGGAGAGCTCGTTCTCCATGTAGGCTATGCCAGGAGCGGAGATGACGTGACCGGTCCAGCGGTTGACCCATGTCTTCCTGACCCATGTGGCGGTTTCGTCGGCATTGTAGTCGACACCGTCGAGGGTCATGCGCTTGCGCATGGTGAAGCCTACCTGCACACCTGCCTTGATGGCGAGTCCGCAATTGGCGATGGGGTAGTAGTTGAACGTGATGGGAATGTTGAGATAGTCGAGCTTGATCTTGAACAGGTCGTCCTTGGTCTTACAACCCTGACGGGCGTAGGTGAGTCCGAAGGCCAGTCCCAGCTGGTCGGCCAGACCATACTCGAAGTCGGCACCGGCGGTGAACGATACGATGGGCTTCAGGTCGGCATTGTAGTCAACCTCAGCTTGCTTGCTGTTAAACAGGGCGCTGGTCATGTCGGCTACGCCCACACCGACTTTGGGAGTGACGTACCAGTTGCCGTCTTCAATTTGTGCACTTGCTGTCATGGTGGTCATAGCGGTCATGACAAGAATCAATAGTTTTTTCATTTTTTTTCTTTTTGTTTTGGGGTTTATTGTTTTGTCGTCTTTTGCTTGTTGCGGTAGTATGCCTGTTCGTGGTCGTTGAAGCGCAATACCAGCGAGTCGCGACGCAGCAGCACGATGGTGGCGGTGTCGGGAGCCTCGCTGCGGGCACTGTCGGGAACCAGCACAAGCCGTCCGTTGTAGAGGTGCCACTGGGTATAGCGCTTCAAGGCAGGATAGTCCACAGGGCTCATCGTGTTTGACTTCTGATGGTAGTTGCCGAAGGTGAGGGCGATGCCTCCGTCACGCAAGCGCAGACTGTACTCGCGTGGGGCGAGCAGTCGCGTCAGAATGCTGTCAGGAATGACCCGTGAGGCTTCTGCCTGATGGCGCAGGGTGGGGGTGACCATGTAGCTCCACTGGCCTTTCAGGGTGCTCATGTTGATGGTGGTCAGCACTTTGCGGGCACTGTCGTTGCTAAGGATGACGGCCAGATGGTCGCCAATGTGGGGACGTCCCATGAGACGGTGCTCTTGGAAGGCATTGATGATGTCGAACGTGTCAGGGTCGGTGCCGGACAGGGGCAACAAGATGAGTATGGAGTCTGTCGAGCCGTCGCAGGCCAGTCCGTAGACGGTGGAGTCGCCGGGCAGGTTGCGGAAGGCGCTGATGGCTTGACTGGACGGCTTGGGTTGGGGCTTGTTGCCACAGGCGGCAAACAAGCAACAGGCAAATAGCAGAAATAGAGCCTTTTTCATCGCTTTTCGAGTAATTTTGTGCAAAGGTACGAAAATATTTTAGAATTCTTCATGGGATATTCATAATAATTTTGTAATTTTGCAGAAATATTGAGTAAACAAGAACCTTATAATAGCAATGAAAAAGAAAATTAAGTTTAGTCTCGTCTACCGCGACATGTGGCAGTCGTCAGGAAAGTTCCAGCCTCGCAAGGACCAGTTAGAACGTATAGCTCCCGTCATCATCGACATGGGGTGCTTCAGCCGTGTGGAAACCAACGGCGGTGCCTTCGAGCAGGTGAACCTGATGGCTGGCGAGAACCCTAACGACGCCGTTCGCGCGTTTTGTAAGCCCTTCAATGAAGCCGGTATCCAGACTCACATGCTGGACCGTGGCCTGAATGCGTTGCGCATGTACCCCGTGCCCGACGATGTGCGTGCCCTGATGTACAAGGTGAAGAAGGCTCAGGGCGTGGACATTCCCCGTATCTTCTGCGGTCTGAATGACACGCGCAATATTATTCCCAGCATCAAGTGGGCCAAGGAGGCAGGCATGATACCCCAGGCCACGCTGTGCATCACCACATCGCCTGTGCATACGGTAGAATATTACTCGAAGATAGCCGACGAGGTGATAGCTGCCGGAGCCGAGGAGATTTGTCTGAAGGATATGGCAGGTATAGGACAGCCCGCCTTGTTGGGCGCGCTGACCAAGGACATCAAGACCAAGCATCCCGACATCGTGATACAGTATCACGGACACTCTGGACCGGGCTTGTCGATGGCGAGCATCCTGGAGGTGTGCAACAACGGTGCCGACATCATCGACACAGCCATAGAGCCCCTGTCGTGGGGTAAGGTGCATCCCGACATCATCAGCGTGCAGTCGATGCTGAAGAACGAGGGCTTTGAGGTGGCAGACATCAATATGAATGCCTATATGCAGGCTCGCAGTCTGACCCAGGAGTTCATTGACGACTGGCTGGGGTGCTTCATCAATCCTGCCAACAAGCACATGTCGAGCCTCTTGCTCGGCAGTGGCCTGCCGGGTGGCATGATGGGCTCTATGATGGCCGACCTCGGTCCCATCCAGTCGATGATCAACAAGCTGCGTGAGAAGAAGGGAGAACCCACACTCTCTATGGACGACATGCTGGTCAAGCTGTTCAACGAAGTAGAGTATGTATGGCCGCGCGTGGGTTATCCCCCATTGGTAACGCCATTCTCGCAGTACACCAAGAATATTGCCTTGATGAACCTGCTCACTATGGAGCAGGGCAAGGGACGCTACGTCATGATGGACGATGCCATCTGGGGTATGATTCTTGGCAAGAGCGGCAAGGTGCCTGGTACCATCGATCCCGAATTCGTGGAACTGGCTAAGAAGCAGGGCCGTGAGTTCACCGATGCTGATCCACACACCCTCATTCCCAATGTGCTTGACGGATTTAAGAAGGAGATGGACGAGAATGGCTGGGACTACGGCAAGGACAACGAAGAGCTGTTCGAACTGGCTATGCACCCCGAGCAGTATCGTCCGTTCAAGAGCGGTCAGGCCAAGAAGAACTTCCTGGCTGACCTGCAGAAGGCCCGTGATGCCAAGTTGGGTACCCGGCTCAGCGCAGAGGAACTGGCTGCCTTCAAGCACGCCAAGGCCGATGCTCTGACGGCTCCTATTGCCGGACAGGTGTATTACGAGTTCTCGGGCGAGGGTGCTTGTGAGCCTTGTCTGGAACCCTTTGTGGGGCAGCAGTATAAGGAGGGCGACACCTTCTGCTACATTCAGGCTCCGTGGGGCGAGATTGTTCCCATACAGGCTGCACTGGGCGGAAAACTGGTTGAGGTGGCAGCCAAGCAGGGCGCAAAGGTGCGTCGCGGCGACAACCTGGGCTGGATAGAGAGAAGTGAAAAGTAAAATGGACTACCTTTCTATTATTGATAAATATTATCCTGCGGACGATGAGCTCCGCAGGATTTTAATGATACATTCGCGACAGGTTGCAGACCGTTGTCTGGCTATCGTGGCAAAGCACAAGGAACTGCCAGTGGACGTGCAGTTCATGGAGGAGGCGGCGATGTTGCACGACATCGGCATCTACCGTTGTGACGCCCCCAGCATCCATTGTCATGGGACAGAGCCCTACTTGAGGCACGGCCCGATAGGTGGCGAGATACTCCGTGCCGAGGGACTTCCCCGACATGCCCGTGTGGCAGAACGCCATACCGGCACAGGTCTGCCTGGCTATGAGCCGGAAACGTTGGAGGAGCAGATCATCTGCTACGCCGACAAGTTCTATTCGAAGTCCCGGCTGGACCGTGTGCTGACAGTGGCAGAGACAGCTCAGTCGTTGGAGAAGTTCGGTCATGATGGTGTGCTGAAGTTTCTGGCATGGGCAGAACGCTTCGAGTGATAAAAGACGTTGATTTCGTAATAATTTACGTTAAATGCGGGAAAGGGACGCGGATTTCCATAAATTATTAGTAATTTTGCAGCCGTGAAAAAAGAGACCCTTGTATTCCTACTGCTGTTCGTCATTGTTTTTGCACTGGCGGATGTGCATAATTTGCGCTTTTCGCTCAGCGGAGGAAGTGCAAGCGACTCCATTGCCCAAGATTCCGTTCCGGCAGACTCGGTGAAGAAGCTTTCACGTAAGAAGGCGTCGGGCAAGAATGCGGCATCTGTGACGGAATCGCTGAGCCGTGACTCGCTGCAGAGCGATACGGCACAGATGGACTCACTGCAGAAACTCATCTGGATGCACAATAAGCAAATTGACGACTCGCTGAGGGCTGACTCGCTGAACCGCCAGCGCAAGAACGGTATCGACGCCCCTGTGGAATATACGGCTGAGGACTCGATGGTCTATGAAGGTGACACCAAAATGGCCCATCTCTTCGGTAATTCGCATGTAAAGTATGAGAACATGGACTTGGAGAGTGACCAGATACAGATGTCAATGGACTCCAGCCTGGTACACGCCATGGGTTCACAGGACTCGACGGGACAGAAGTACGGATTGCCTGTATTCAAGATGGGTAACGATACGTACGAGACGGATACGATGTCTTTCAACTTCAAGACGAAGAAAGGTCTCATCAACAATGTCTATACCGCTCAGGACGACGGTTTCATGACTTCCGAGAAGTCGAAGCGTGATGCCAATGGCGAGATGTTTCTCTACCACGGACGCTACACCACGTGTGACCAGCCCCATCCGGACTTCTACTTTGCCATGTCGCGTGCCAAGGTGCGCCCTGGCAAGGATGTGGTGTTCGGACCAACTTATCTGGTGGTGGCCGATGTGCCGTTGCCTTTTGCCATCCCCTATGGATTCTTCCCCTTCACAAAGAGTTACTCCAGTGGTTTCATCATGCCGACCTACGGTGACGAGACCTCACGAGGATTCTATCTGCGCGATGGTGGCTACTACTTTGCCATCAGTGACAAGATGGACTTGAAACTGCTGGGCGACATCTATACCAAGGGTTCATGGGCTGTTAGAGGGTTGACGAACTACCGCAAACGCTACCGCTACAATGGTACCTTCAGTTTTGACTATCAGGTCACGAAGACTGGCGACAAGAATATGCAAGACTATTCGAAAACCACCAGTTTCTCCGTGAAGTGGCACCATACGCAGGACCCGAAGGCCAATCCGCACAGGACACTGACGGCCAGCGTCAACTATGCTTCGACGAGCTTTGATCGCAACAACCTGAACTCGCTGTACAACCCGCAGGCCCTGACCCAGTCGACACGTACGTCGTCTGTAGCCCTGGGTGTCGACTTCTCGAGCATAGGGATGCACCTGTCTACCAACCTTAACTTGGAGCAGAATATGCGCGACTCGACTATCGGTATCAAGTTTCCCGACGTCACGGTGTCCATAGCCCGTTTTTATCCCTTCAAGCGCAAGAAAATGGTGGGTGACGAGCGGTGGTATGAAAAAATCTCGATGGACTACACGGGAAGCATGACTAACAGCATCAACACCAAGGAGGACAAAATCATGAAGTCGAGCCTGAGTCGGGATTGGAAGAACGGTATGCAGCATAAGGTGAGGATGTCTGCCAGTTTCATGGCTTTCAACTACTTGAACCTGAATCCTTCGCTCGACTTTACAGACCGCATGTACTTGCAACAGCAACGACGTTCATGGGATGTGGACAAGCAACGTGAGGTGGTGGATACCGTACAGGGATTCTACAACAACTATGAGTGGAACATGTCATTGTCGGCATCTACGAAACTCTACGGATTCTACGTACCCAGCCGCAAACTGTTCGGAGACAAGATACAGGCCATACGCCACGTGCTGACCCCTTCGCTGTCGTTTAACTACCATCCGGACTTCTCGGCATCGCGCTATGGCGTTTGGGATACCTATGACAAGGTGGACGCTCAAGGCAATAAGACGACGGTGGACTACAATCGCTATCAAGGTATGGTGTATGGTGCACCGGGGCAGGGTATGGCAGGTAGCATGTCACTGACGTTGTCGAACAACCTGGAGATGAAGGTCAAGTCGGACGATGACTCGACGGGATTCAAGAAGGTGAGCCTTATTGACGACCTGAGTGCAACCATGTCGTACAACTTTGCCGCCAAGGAGCGTCCGTGGAGTGACTTGAACACCACGTTGCGTGTCAAGGTTACCAAAAGTTATACGTTTAGCATGAATGCCGTCTTTGCTACTTATGCCTACGAAGCAGACTCCGTGGGGGCTACACCTTATATCGGTACCCGTACAGAGTATAGCAAGGGTAGGTTCGGCCGTTTCCAGGGTATGTCGCAGAACCTGGACTATACGCTGGACAACAAGAAAGTGGCCAACTTCTTCAAGTGGCTGCGTGGCGAGAAGCGCGACAAGAAGGATAAAGACAAGGATAAAAACAAGGAAAACGAAAAGTATGACACCGGACTGGATACCAACCTGGACGACAAGTTGGAGGCCGGCAAACATGCAGCAGAGCGTGAAACGGTGAATGCTGAAACTGATGAAGACGGATACATGACATTCAACATTCCTTGGTCGCTGCACTTCGGGTATGGTATCACCATGCGAGAGAATACGGCAGGTAACTTTAACTATGACACCATGCGCTATCCGTATAAGTTCACCCAGAACCTGAACGTGTCGGGCAGTGTCCGCCTGTCTGAGGGTTGGAACATCAATTTTGCATCAGGCTATGACTTTGAGAACAAGAAAATCTCCATGACAACGGCCAGTCTTTCGCGCGACCTGCACTGCTTCAATATGTCGTGTCAGATTACCCTTGCTCCGTATACCAGCTATAACTTCTCGTTCCGATGCAATGCCGCCACGCTTGCCGATGCGTTGAAATACGACAAGCGTAGCAGCTTCTCAAATGCTGTACAGTGGTATTAAGAGGCTAAGCCTGCATCAGGGCGTCGAGCGACTCTTGTTCGCCTACCACCCAGATGATGTCGCCTGCCTGGAACGGGCGTTTCGGATTGACTGGTGACAGATTTTCCTTCCCTTCCTCCAATCCGATGACCATGCAGCTGAACAAACTACGGATGCCGCTTTCTATCAGTGTCTTTCCCACGAAGCGACTGTCTTCTGCCAGAATGAGCTGACGCAGTTTCATCTCGCGATTCTCCATGTCGAAGTCTTCACCGATGACTTCGGTCTCAATGGCATGTGAAAACTTGCTCAGCTGCTCGTCGCTACCGATGACCTGCAACTTGTCGCCAGGAAAGATGACATAGTCGCCGTCAGGGATGTTCAGACGGAAGTTTGCACGAAGGATGCTGCTGACATGAACACCATATTTCTTGCCCAGATCCAGTTGCTTCAGCGTGCTTCCCATCCATTGTGAGTTCATGGGAATGGACAGCTCGGCTATGTGGACATCACGGTCCAGCAGCTTACCCTCGTACAGAGGACGCTTCTTGCCGTGCACCTGGGCCTCAATCTCACGGGAACGCAGGTTTGTGATGAACAGTCGCTCCAGTTTGATGCTACGCTGCTTGATGGAGCGCGAGACGACGATTAGTGCTACGGCTACAAGTCCAATGGTGATGATGATGGCACTGGAAAGCTGGCTGAGATGGTGGCAGATGTAGAAAATGTAGGCTACGGCGATGACCACACGTACCAGAATGGTGAACAGCAGGGGCAATCGGTTGATGTTGCTCTCGTTCCAGAGAGCCTGAAACTCCTCGCTACGGTTCTTCTTCATAATCATGGCACGCAGGAAGGGCGAGATGAAAAGCACTGTCAGCACACCAGTGATGATATTGGCATACCAGTGCATCTCCCAACTATGGAACAGCTCTCGCATGAACGGCAGGAAGAAGGTGAACATGGTGGCAATGACGGCCGATGTGAGGATGGAGTAGACGATGGTGTTGACTATCATCTGGTTCACCAGTCGCTTCCACTTGCTTTGTTCTTTCGAACTGGGATGGCTCATGGAGAACTGGTTCAGCAGTTTGATGACTTTGCTGGGCAAGCGCTTCTCCAAGGCACCGTAAACGGGGGTCGCCAGACGTATCATATAAGGTGTCAGGAAAGTGGTGATAACTGATACTGCCACCACTACCGGATAGAGGAAATCGCTGATGACACCCAACGACAGTCCCAACGAAGCTATGATGAACGAGAACTCACCAATCTGCGCCATCGAGAATCCACAGCGCATAGCAGACTTCAACGACTCACCGCCCAGCATGAAGGCTATCGAACCGAAGATGCTCTGGCCAATCAGAATGGTCAGCACCAAAAGCAAGATAGGTCCGGCATAGTTGATGATGATCTGGATGTCTACGAGCATACCAACGGACACGAAGAAAATGGCTCCGAAAAGGTTCTTGACAGGCTCTACCAGTTTCTCTATGCGTTCCGCCTCAATAGTCTCGGCCAGAATGCTACCCATGATGAAGGCACCGAAGGCCGTTGAGAAACCGACTTGTGAGGAGATGTTGGCCATAGCACAACAGAGTCCTAAGGATACGATCAGCAGCACCTCGTTGTTGACAAGCTTGCGTACCTTGCGCAGGAAACCGGGGATGGCAAAGATACCCACTACCAGCCATAATATCAGAAAGAATCCGATTTTCAGGATAGATCCCAGCATCTGTCCTCCGTCAGGGCTGTTGCCGCTGGCGATGGCACTCAGCATCACCATCATGACGATGGCAAGGATGTCCTCCAGTATCAGTACCGACATGACCAGTCCGGCAAACTGCTGCTGGCGTAGCCCCAGGTCGTCGAAGGCTTTATAGATAATCGTCGTTGACGACATGGCCAGCATACCTCCCAGGAAGATGCAGTCCATTCTGGACCAGCCGAACAGCTTTCCCACCAATACTCCTAACATGGACATGCAGAAGATGATGGTAATGGTAGAGATGATGGGCGAGGCACCCATCTTCAGAATCTTCTTGAATGAGAAGTCAAGACCCAACGAGAACAGTAGGAACATGACACCGATGTCTGCCCATAGTTGTACGTGTTCAGTATCTACGACTGATGCCGTATAAGGCATGTGGGGACTAACCAGAAAACCTGCAACAATGTAGCCTAATACCAAAGGTTGCTTCAGTTTCTTGAAAATCAGCGTGACACAGCCTGCCGACATGAGAATGTAGGCAAGGTCATTGATCAGGGGAGGAATTTCTGCCATAATATGATTGTCAGCTAATCGTTATAGCCAGCTGTCAGTTCACAGATCTTGATAATCACCTGCATCGCTTTCTCCATCGACTGGACGGGTACGAACTCGTAGGGACCATGGAAGTTGATGCCGCCGGCGAAGATGTTGGGGCAGGGTAGTCCCTTGAACGACAACTGAGCACCGTCCGTACCACCGCGGATGGGTTTTACCTTTGGTGAGACCCCCACCTCCTGCATGGCACGCAGCACCAGGTCGATGACGTGCATCTGAGGGTCTATCTTCTCCTTCATGTTATAGTACTGGTCGTTGACCAGACACTCAACAGTGCCTTCGCCGTATTGCTGGTTCATCTGCTCTGCACACTTCTGTATGAAGCGCTTGCGGTCCTCAAAGCGGTCGCGGTCGTGGTCGCGGATGATGTACGACAGCTTAGCCTGTTCAATGTTCGACTGGATGCCCAGCAAGTGATAGAACCCTTGATAGCCTTCGGTGGTCTCAGGTGTCTCATCCTCAGGCAACATCTTGGCAAACTCTGCAGCCAGTGCGTTGGCATTCACCATCTTGCCCTTGGCGTATCCAGGGTGAACGCTGACGCCCTTGATGGTAATCTTGGCCGAGGCGGCATTGAAATTCTCGAACTCCAGTTCGCCCACATCGCCCCCGTCCATCGTGTAGGCCCACTCACATCCGAACTTGTCTACGTCGAAGTGGTGGGCCCCCATGCCGATTTCCTCGTCTGGATTGAAGGCGACGCGAATCTTGCCGTGCTTCACCTCTTTGTGTTCTTGCAGCCATACCATAGCCTGAACGATTTCGGCTATGCCAGCCTTGTCGTCAGCCCCCAGCAGGGTAGTGCCGTCGGTCACTATCAAGTCTTCACCCACATGCTGCAACAGTTCGGGAAATTTTTTCGGTGAGCTGACAATACCTTCCGACAGCAAGATGTCACTACCGTCGTAGTCCTTCACAATCTGGGGTTTGATGTTGGCTCCCGAGCAGTCGGGGCTGGTATCGTAGTGCGAGATGAAACCGATGGTGGGAATGTTGCCTTTGACGTTGGCTTTCAGCGTGGCATAGATGTAGCCCTTGTCATCCAGTTCGACGTCGTCCAATCCTTCGTGTTCCAATTCTTTCTTCAGGTATTCCGCAAACAGCAGTTGTTTGCTGGTACTGGGTACAGTCTCGCTATCTTCGCTCGACTGGGTATCAAATTTAGTGTAATTTAGAAATCTTGTGGTAATATCCATTTCTTTGTCATTAGTAAATATGGATGCAAAAGTAATCAAAAAAAAAGAAAAGGCCAAAGATTTTGGCCTTTCTTTTCAGAATTGTATGGGGATGACCAGTTTAAACGTCACGTTGCGTCCCATGTTGTAGACGCCTTGTCGTCCGGTAACGTGATTGATGTCTGTATATTTCAGTCGGCTCAGGTGGCTCTGGTAGGCACGGTTCAACAGGTTGTTGGCCAAGACATAGAACTCAGCCACCTTCTTGTGCTTCCACAGGATGTCCGTACCTGCCGACAGATTCACCAACGTGTAGCTGGGAGTAGCCGTCTCGGTATTGTCAGCGCTATAGATGTTGCCCTGACGCAGATAGCACTCCAGTCCTGCCGCAACGTAGATGTTGTTCAACGCAATCTTCGACGTGAAGTGGCGGTGGTCCTGCTCGTGGTGGTGGCCCACGGTGGTGTGTTCGTGGTGGGCCAGTTCCCACTTCAGTTCAGACGTCCATCGTGGGGCAGGGGTGAAGGGCAGGTAGCGCGTTTCCTCGGGCTGGTGCAGCAGCTGTGCGTTCACGTACGAGAACGTGTTGCCGAAGTGCAGTGAGTGGATGGGGTGGAAGTCAACGCCTGCCTCGAAACCCAGCAGACGGGCATCGCCCTGTGTGTAGGCGTAAAGCGGATAGTTGTTGTCTTCGCTGGTAATGGTCTGTTGCTCGCCTTTGATGAAGATGTAGTTGTCTATACGGTTGGCAAACAGAGCCAGTTGGGCTGACACATAGCGTGAGGTGAAGTCCAGTCCCAAGTCTGCTTGCAGGCTGTACTCGGCCTTCAGCTGTTGGTTGCCTACCTCGTAGCGCAGAGAGCCTTCGTGAACACCGTTCGATGCCAGCTCACTCATGTTTGGTGTGCGGAATCCGCGGGCCACGTTCAGTCGCAGGTTCAGATGGTCGTTCATGTTCCATACGGCTCCCACGCTTCCTGTTATGCCATTGAAGTGGCGGCTGAATGCACCGCCACACTCCGACGGAAAGCCGGAGAAGTCGGTAAAACGCCATTCCCCGTCTTTTTCCAGCGTGTCACCATGCAAGCGTCTGTGGTCATATCTGACACCCCCGTTCAGCGTCCAGCGGTCTATGGTCTTGCTGACGGTCGTATAGAGACCTATGTCAAACAGTCGATAGTCAGGAATCAGGTATTCCACCCCCAGGTTCTGCGACTTTTGCCACATGCCGCCAACGCCTGCCGACAGTTTCCAGCCATCCCACTCGTGGGTCAGGTAGCGCACGTCGTATGTCAGTGTATGCAACTTGAAGAAAAGTGATGGCTCGTCAGCGCTGTGGTGCTCATGCTCGTGCTCTTCCTCTCCTTCTTCACCTTCATGATGGTGCTCCTCAAATTCTTGACGACGGTTCTGCTGGTAGCCCACAATGGCTTTCAGATAGCCGTTTTTCAGATTCAGCGAGTTGTCCCATACCAGTTTGTAGTGCTTAACCTGCTGGAAGGGTAGCGATTTCGAGTACTGGTGGTCTGTCCATCCCTCAGTGTGCACCAGTTCTCCCGTGTCCTCGTCGCGTTCGCCCTCGGCAATGCTTGGCGTCAGGTGGTAGATTGACCCTGTCAGTCGTGAGTGTCCCCACTGCTTCTGCAGTCCCAGCATCAGCCGGCCGGCCCTTTCGCGAAACTGCGAACCAGGCACATAGCCATCGTATTTGTTTTTGTAGGCGTGGGCCATCTTGTCGCTGAAACGGGCGTCCCACACAAATCCCTTTTGGTTGCCCGCCATGTTCAGCGAGTAGCTGAAGAGGCCGTTGTTGGTCTGGTACTCAGTACTTATGTTACCGCTCAGTCCACCTTCGGGCTGTATAGGCTGGCTGTGCAGGATGACTACACCAGCCATGGCGTCCGAGCCATACATCAACGAGGCGGGGCCTTTCAAGATTTCTACCGAGTGAACTGCGCCGCCATCGACCTCCACGCCGTGCTCATCGCCCCACTGCTGGCCTTCCTGCCGTACACCCTCGCTCATGACGACGACTCGATTATAGCCCAGACCACGGATGATGGGTTTGGAGATTCCGCTGCCTGTGGTCAGCTGGCTCATGCCTGGCTGATGGGCTATGGCATCAATGACATTGGTTGATGCGGTAGAGTGTAAGTCTTTTGCACTCACGATGTTGATTGGCGCGGTCGAGTGCTTCAACTTGGTGTCTCCTGTGACGCCTGTCACCACCAGTTCGTTCAGCTTCATGTGGCGGAAGAACACGTCTGTCGTGTCCTCTGTGTGGTGGTGATGATTTGTCTTTATACTGTCTTGTGCTGCCACCGCTGTACATAGGCACAGCAGTAGCAGAATGATATGATGTCTTTTCATTCTGTAATGACTTTTTATAAATAGTATATGTGGATGTCTCGCAATCTCTCTTCTTTAGCTTGGCATCAGGCAAAGGGAGGACCGCGAGTGACGATGTGGCCCCAAAACGTATTCCAGACCAGAGGCCTGTGTGTGTTGGGGCGTTGCTTACATATTATATTTATAAAAACTACTGCGGCTACACTGGCTATGGCCATGGGCAGAGTCAGGAACTGACACAGCACACAGTCGTCAAACGACAGCGTCTGCTGGCCGATGTGTCCGCCGCAATGGTGGGCTACGCAGTCAGTACATTCGTCTTGCGTCAGCGCCTGGTCCGGGTGGATGTGCAGCGACGAGAAGAGCAGCATTGGCAGGAAAACTGCCAACAACAGTCTGGATGCTATCCGTCTCCGACTATTTGCCGGAGTGGGGCGATACGATTTTCGACTTTCTGTCGGAGTGTGGCGTTGCATTCTTCTCGTTTTTGCGTTCACGGCTGCAAAGGTACGAAAAGTTTTGCTAATCATGCGTTGTTATTAACTTTTTTTCTTCCTTTGCAGTCAGACAAACTAATCGCTAAAACATAGAATTATGAAACACGTCATTTGTGTACACACAGCAATGGCTCTGGTGGAGCCGCTGACCAAGATTTTCCAGGAGCTGATTCCTGAGGTAACAGTAAACCATATTGCCGACTCGTCGCTCATCAAGGAGGTGATAGCCAACAATCAGGTGACGCCTGCTGTTCGTCACCGTCTGTTGTCCTATTAATACGGCGGGCAACATCGGCGGCTTCTGCTGCGGCATCCTCTTCGGCGAACTCGTACAGCAGTCGGGCAATTACAACCTGCCGCTCTACATGATTGCCGTCATGCTCATCGTCAGCGCCGTGCTCTTCGCCTTCATCAATCCTGAGAAGCCGATTATTCGCGAGGTATAAAAGAGAAAAAGGGCTTTGTAGCCGTTACAAACCGCTGCCGAGGGTCTCGGGAAGACTTTGTCAGACTGTCAAACCGCTGCGAGGCTAAAAACTACGCTATATGCCCCGGTGCGGGCTTATCTCAGCTTCAGATAGACTTCACGCAGCGATTGCTCGTTGCCGACATTGCCGGGGAAGATGATGTAGGGGAAGTGGGCAGCCATGACGCAGGGCACGCTGGGGACTACCAAGAAAGACTGAAAAACGGCTGTTTTGTCATCAGGCATACGAGTGCATGCCCCCAAGCAGGTAGTTGACGCCAAAGTAGGTCATGAGGATGGTCAGGAATGCCAGCGACATGTAGAGGTGATAGATGAAAAGTGAGAAGCGAAAGGTCTTTTGGTGGGCAGGAATGGCATAGACCATGAAGGTGATGAGCGCCCACGTCTCCTTGGGGTCCCACGACCAGTAGGTGCCCCACGACACATTCGCCCAGATGGCACCGATGAAGATGCCGAAGCCCAGACAGGTGAGGGCAGGGTAGAGCAGCAGGAGCGACAACAGTTGCAGGTGCTCAGCCTGGCGACGCATGCAGAGGGCTGTCAGCGAGGTGGCACAGGTCAGGGCCAGCAGGGCGAAAGCCATCATGATGATGCTGACATGGATGGTCAGCAACGGGGAGTTGAGCACGGGCATGAGGTGGGTAATCTGCGGGTCCATCTGCGAGATGTGGCTGACCAGCAGGAAGAAGCCTGACAACAGGAAACCGAAGGTCAGCATGACCGGGAATTTCCTGCTGGCGGCGAAGGCCAGCAGCATGACAGCCCAAGCCAGGAACAGCATGGTTTCATAGCCGTTGGCCATGGGAACGTGCCCTGTGATGATCCAGCGCAGGGCCAGACAGCAGGTTAGTGCCAGAAACACTACTGCCAGCAGCCCTTTCTCCACCCTTATGGTCAGCGTGCGGCGCGTATGTTGTCCGAACAGCTCGAGTGCAAAAGCCAGGATGCCTATGGTAAGGCACACCATGAAGAGGATGGTGGCAAAGGGTACCTTATTATATATATGTTCTGCCTGGACACGTGTCGCACTGGGCAGGGAACGCTCTCCAAAGGTCTGCTGATACTGCAGCATCTTGTCCAGAAACTGGTTGGCACGCTCGTAGTGGCCTGCCTGTATCTCCCCATTGAGCAGGGTGAACACCTCGCGGATGTACTTCCGGTGCTCTGTGTCCATCGAATCG
>JAEEGL010642982.1_pt1 | contig 18461 bp, 14 predicted proteins | sample 9134231 | NCBI WGS metagenome assembly JAEEGL01 (sample SAMN16246548, study PRJNA631951) | gut metagenome | biome: gut microbiome; feature: rumen; material: fiber-attached | host: Bos | place: Iran: Karaj | collected 2018-10 | reverse complement strand
TTTCCTCCGTCGCTGATAAACCGGATGGTGATTTCCGTTCCGGATTCCGAGACGGTGACGTAAGGCGTCGTTCCTTCAAGGGTGCCTTTCGTGGAGGTGCTCGAGGATTCCACTTTGCCTTTTGCATCGCCCATCCGGTAGCTTTGGGAATGCGAAAGATCTGCCGTGAGGGAAACGGAGCCGGTCCCCATCTTCCGGTCGACCGTGCCGCTCAGCTCGACGTGGAGGCTGTCATAAACGCTGCCCTCCTCCCAGACAGGATGGAAGGGCTCCTCTCCGTATAAGACCTCCGCTTCCGGGAAAATCTGATCGTTGATGGCGGTCCGGGGTGCGTTGTTTTCATAAAGCGCGCTCCCGTATGCCGTGAAGCTCCCGTCCGCGCCGAGGGTGAACTCCATGGTTTTGAGCGCTTCCTCGAGATAGACGATCATGCGCGTCGCCGCGTCGTCCCCGGAAGTGCTGAGGTTGTAGTCTATCCAATCATGGAACTTGAAAACGCCTCCCACGCTCTGCGGGATGATCACCTGAACGTCGGCCTTTCTCACCGGGATCTGTTCGGTGATCGTGCGCTCTTTGCCGGTATAGGGTTCCTTGATGGTTCTGGCTGCGGATTTCGTCAGCTCCGGCATCTTGATCTTGCCGGGGATTTCCGGCTCGTCTTTGGCCTGGCTCTTTTTGCTCACATCCTTGAAGAACATCACCTTCGGCGCGCCCATCATCAAATAGTGATAATAGGTGCAGCGGTACACCACATCGCCTTTCTTCTCGGGCCGGGGGATAAAATCCGCCGTATAGGGATAATAGTTCCTGACCGTATTTTGGGCGGGAACTCCGTTTTCTTCCGCCTTTTTGTAGGAGGGCAGCAGGGGGAGGAAGCGCGCTTCCTTCGCTGCATCGAAGCGCATGGGCGTGATAAGGTCCGGACTGTCGTAGCGGAGGCCGGCGTCCCCTCTGATATATGGACGGTTGGCGTTGATGGCCGTCCAATCCTTACAGTACAAAGAGTTCTGAAAGCTCGAGCCGACAGGCAGGTTTTCGTCCTTCACATGGAAGGTCAGCTCGCAGTTGAGCAGCGGGAGGAGTTTTTTCTCCATTTCCCGCTTCAGGGCCATGCAGCTGTCCCGCCGCATCTCCTCGAGGATCCCGAGAAGGATCGGTTTGGTTTCCTGCTTCAGGAGATTGACAAAATCCGTCGTGCACCGGATTTTGTCGGTGCCCTTCACTTCTTCGCCGTCGTTCACTTCTTTGATGCTTCTGTACGATCCCTCCTTGGAAGAGGACCAGAACCGGCTGCAGATCGGGTCCAAAATATACTCTTCATCCAGGCTCCAGAAGGAATAGGCGTAACTCCAGTAAAACTCGTCGAGAACGGTTTTCAGATATTCGGCCCCGTCGTCGGCGCATATCGTCAGAATGGCTTCAAACGCCTCCGCCCAGCCCTTCGAATAGATCACTTCCGCTTCTTCGTCTTTGGCGGTCATGCTGCTGTACCAGCCGGTCGCGGTGTTGTATGTTCCCTTGAGGGATCGGTTGAGCGGGTTCTTTCGGACGATTTCTTCAAGAATATCAAAATCCTCTTTCGTCATGGAAGCAGGCTTCTGCATGGGGACCGTCTGTTTCTTTTTTTTATTGCCTCTGTTGTCAAAATAGTGTTCCAGCGTATATTTGTCCGTGATCGGGTCACCGTACACCATTTGAGTGGTGCGGAGCGTGCAGAAATACTGGTGGATCGTCTCGAGCTTTGGATCGGTGTACTTTCCGTTTCCCAGATCCATTTCGGACAGTTTCCCGGTGACCCACATCGTCGTGCCGAGCAGCGCGGCAGCCCAGGGCGCCAGATAAATGCCAGCGAGGGCGCTCACTCCGATGCTGCCGATATCATCGATGTGATTCATCGTCGCCGCGGGAAGGTCTTTGAGCATCTCCCCGAAGGTGTAGTTGCCGCGTTTGGCCTCCTCGCAGATCTTCAAAACCGTCAGCAGGATATCGAGGTTCTCCATGAATTCCCCCGCCAGGTCGTCCGCTTCTTCGGTCATGTTCAAAACGCCTTCTGCAAGGTCGTTCGGGAGGCTGAGCGCGCCCATGCCCCCGTCCACATCCCCAAACAGATTCTGTATGTTGTCGAGCTTATCGTAAGCGGCCTGGGAGGCGGCAATGTCGTCGCTGTACTGCATGACGGCCTGGATGGAATTGCCCAGATTCAGGATATCCTCCTCCGTCCGTTTCTGATACAGGTTCCACAGGCGGTCGTAATCGACCTTCACCCGCCAGAGCATGCGGTTTGTACCCGGCTTCTGAACCTCCACGAAAACGCCGTCGTCCAGACCGACGGAAACGCCGTTCGACTCGACGAAGCTCAGGGATTTATCGTCAAACCGATAGGTTTTTTCTCCGAAAAGGCTGAAATGGTCTGCATAGATGTGATAGCTTTTCCCGTCTTCGCTCACCTCATAATAGACGTCTTCCCATTCATCGCTCTCCTCGTTGTACCACACACAGTCGGATAAAAAGCCGGGATGGTTGCGCGGGATGGAGATCATGATATCCGTAGGAAATTCATGCTGTCCGGATGCGAGCGAGAAGTCATATGCCTGAAGGACCCAGCCTTCCTCCCCTTCCGAGAGCTCCGGCAGTTCCCGCACGGTCAGCGTGTCGTTTTCGTTTTCAAGATTCCAGCTTTCAAACTCCACCTTGACCTGTCCGAAATCCGCCGCCGGCTCCCACAGAGAGACATCGAGGCTTTTCGCGGGCGCGGAATTGATCTGTTTTTTCGTATAGCGGAGCCGGATTGCGTCGGGATCGGAGAGCGACGAGTCGTCCGAACCGGTAAAAAACCCGGCGATGTCGTCGAAAATTCCGCCGCTCTCCTTTTTTAAGAATCCCGGATACTTGAATCCCGCGATGCAGAACTCGACCGCTATCGCAAGAGACAGGAACAGACTGAGCCCGCGGCCCTTCTTTTTTGACGGCTTCGCCGCCGGACGCTGTTCGCGTACGACCTGAGTGTCTGCCGACCGGACGGGAGGCACGGGCGCCGGAGAAGGATTCCGCGCCGCGCGGTTCGGGCCGGAGTCCGACGCAGGCTTTACGGCGCCGGATGTTCTCGCGCCGCAGAACCGGCAAAATACGGCACCCGCAGTCAATTCCTTCCCGCAGGAGGGACAAAACTGTTTTTGCGGCTTTTGCTCGGGAACTTTTGTCCCGCACGATTCACAGAACTTCGCATCGTTTCTCAGCTCCGCTCCGCAGTTTTTGCAGAACCTCGCCATATCCTCACTCCTTCCTTACGGCCTGACCAGGCCGACTAATGCCATCGAGCCGTCCGGCAGGGTCCACTGACCGTAAGCATACTGCAGTCCGCCCGATTCAAAGATCGCGTAGAAAAATATACTGCCGGCTCCGGCCACGTTCATGCCGCCGTCCGCAAAAGAACCGGTGAGCGCGGTATCCTCCATGCTTTCCTCGTTTTCCCACGATCCGTCGCCGAAGTAATGAATCTTATACCAGTCCACGGTCAAGGTCACGGACGCCGCGGAGCCGGATACGGTGACGTTTGCCATCTCTTCCGCCGTGTCGTACTGAATAAACCCCTTCCACGATCCCGAGACAACCTCGAAATCCGTGATATAGCCGGCGTCGGGAGGAAGATAGCCGATCGTCTGTTTCCAGCTTTCAAGCTCCTCGACGGTCGGCCTTTCCGCCGTATTGAGGGAAGCGGATGTCTGACCGTCGCCGTCGGAGCCGAGGATCCAGCTGTCCGTGCCGTTTCCGCTGAAACCGTCAGCTTCCGGCGCTCCGCTCGTGACAGGTTCGGAGGAGGGGTCGAATCCGGATGCGTCGGACACTGAATTGACAGAGGCATCGACGGTCCCGCCGCTGTCATTGCCGATCGGAAAAAATGTGTCCGCGGGATTCTCCCGCTTGTTCTGATTACGCCATGAAATGACGATCCAGCTGATCAGGACAATGTTGATCAACAAGAGAATCGTGTTCAGAAACCGCCTGCCGGCAGATGTTTTTCCGTTTTCCATATCGGTCCTCCCGGAGCCGTTGTTGAGAATAGGGATCCTTTGTTCAATACCGGTTTATCTTCGCTTCAGGTACGCCTCTCCGAACAGAGCGTGAAACGCTTCGACCGCGTCGTCATAACCCGCCGGCCACATCATGTACCCCATCGCGTCGATCTTCCGCCCGTCCGTGAAAGTGACGTCGAGGGTGAACCCGATCCCGTCCATGACATCGTCGTCCGTCTCCCGGAACCCGTCCCACGCCCCGACGCCGAATTCTTCGAGGATCGCGGCGAGCCGGTCGGCGAAATCGGCATCGACGCGGACCGTCCGGGCTTTCTCATTCTTCACGCCGGAGGGTTTGATGACGGCGGTGTAGAACCCGTCCGCGTAGTCGAGCGCATACGACGTCCGGTCGTCGAAGTCGAGCCCGCCCGATTCCGTAAAGAAGAAATGGGATATGGCCCGCACTCCGTACGGTTCCGCGCTTCGCTCCGGCGCGTGACAGCCAAACAGTCCGCACAGGAGCACGAGAACAGGTAAGATGAAGCGGAAAAGAAGTTTCGTTTTCATCCCTTCACCTTCCGCTCCGCATCCTCCGGAACGTGTCTCCGGATCCATTCCGCGCAAAGTCGAAGTCCGCGCCGTCCGCGTAGAGTTCGTTCCGGCCGACACTCAGGTTTCTGAATAAGCTCATTTCATACTGCCAGCGATATTTTCCGCCGCCGACTTCGATGGGTTTTGTCTGCACGGTCATTTCTCCTTTCTGTCGGTCGAAAGATATCCGGATCTCGTTTCCCGCAGGTCTTTTGACCCTGCTTCCGCTCTGTGAGCCGGGTCCGGTTTCCCGCCCTTCCTTCGGTTTATCCCGAGGATCGGGTTCAGCTTGCTGCTGCAGAAAGTTTAGGCATGGTTCCACACATCTTCATTATACAGAAAAGAAAAGGCGATGTCAACCGGGAAACATGAGGATTCTTCACCGAGCACGATTGATCCTCTCACACATATGATATAAGAAAAGGCACCTTAAAAATCAAGATGCCTTTCCTGTTTTCCGCGGGACACGGAGCCCGGCCGCCGTCCGGTCTCCTCGTTTTAGTCAGCGGTCCCTTAAATATCCCCGTCCACTTTGTCCGGATCGACCGCCGGCTGCACTTCAAACGGCGAAGTGATCTCCACCGGCGCGTTGGCCGCATTGCTTCTGGCAAACGCCGTCATGATGTCCAGCACGTGAAGCTGCTGCATGTAGTTGGCGCGGTGCATCCGCCCCTCTTCCATCGCGGACGCCATGTCGGACAGCCCGATCGACCGGCCGTTTCCTGTAAAGCCGCGGTCCAGCGGGATCTCTTCGTACCCCTTGCCCGGCGTCAGCAGCATCACCGGCCCGCCGAAGGTATTGGGGTCGGGCACCCGGATCGAACCCTTCTCGCCGAACACCTCGATGTATTCGCTGAAATTCGTGTAAACGTCGAAGGTCGCGGTGAAGGACGCCACCGCCCCGGACGCGAACCGGATCGCCCCGGTCGTGAACGTATCCACCTCCACATCGATCATCTCCCCGTAATGCCCTTCGCTCGTGATCCTGCGCTGCGGGAAGGAGATCGAACCGAAGGCCGTCACCCAGTCCGCTTTCCCGAACAGATTCACAAGCGTCGTGATATAATACGGGCCCATATCCAGCATAGGGCCGCCGCCCTTCTTGTAGAAGAATTCGGGATCCGGATGCCAGTTCTCCGGGCCGTGCCCGAGAAAATGCGCCGTCGCGCCGACCAGCCGTCCGATCGCGCCTTCGTCGATGAGCCTGCGCACGGTCTGGATCCCGGCGCCCATGAACGTGTCCGGCGCGCCTCCGAGCGTCAGCCCCTTTTCGAGCGCCAGTTCCACCAGCTCGCGGGCGTCCTCCATATCGGTCGCCAGCGGCTTTTCGGAGTAGACGTTCTTCCCGGCGAGAAGCGCGGCCTTCGTCACGCCGTAATGGTCGTTCGGCCGGGTGATGTTGAGCACGATATCGACCTCGGGATCCGCGAAAATCTCATACATATCCCGGTAGATCCGGAGTCCGCCGAATTCCGCCGAGCGGTTCTCCGCCTTTTCCCGGATCAGGTCGCAGATCCCGGCGATGGCGATGTTGTGAAATCTCGTTCCGATGTTTGCCATGTAGATGCCGCTGATATTGCCGCATCCGACGATTCCGACTTTTTTCATGACCTCGCTCCTTTTTTCTCTGAAAAGGAGCCGCAACATTCTGTTCTGCCGCGGCTCCTTTTTCCTGTTATTGAATTTGTGCGTCTGCGACGGCTGATTATGACGGATAGTTGTCGTCGTGCCAGTCGACGTAAACCTGATAAGCGGAATACGAAACTTCGCCGGAGTTGTCGGTCAGCCCCTTCATCAGCTCGTTTTCCTTCATTTCCTTCTTCATCGCGCTCACGAAGTCGTCCCACTCTTCGAACGGGCATTCTTCGATCTTCTGACGGTATTCCTTGCTCAGATCGACCAGCTGCTCCAGATAGGATCTGTTCTCATCGGTGGTGATGCCCGGGAACTTGATGAACGGGCTGGAGATCATATCGAGGTTCTTATCTTTGCCGGACTGCCAGTCGCTCATCGGCTGGCCGGGTCCGGGATACGTCATGTACACGTTGCCGGTGTCGGTAAGGCGCATCTTGTAATCGTCGGAGATGATCTTGATCGTGTCCTTGTTGTCTTCTCTCTCATAGTCCCAGTGGACGCCCTGCGCGCCGTACTGGAGGATGGTGCGGATGTCGGTGCTGGTGTTCAGATAGGTGATGATTTCCATCGATCTGGCCAGGCTCTTGGAATAGGAGGAGACCGCGAACATCGCGCCGTATACGTCTTCTTCCACCATCATCGGCTTGGTGTAAATGTTGACGTAGTACTCGTCCTCGTACTGAGCCTTCGTCGCGGCATCGCCCGAGATCACGCCGACCGCGAACTTCTGGCCGTCCTTGAGGGTACCGTCGCCCACATAGCCCAGTTCCTTCAGTTCCTTCATCATGCCGACCGTGTTGGTGTAGATGTTGACGGAGAAGATGGACTTCGGGAAGCAGTTGCTGGAGTACATCGCGGAACCGGTGATCTGGTTGGCGAGCAGGGACCATTCCTGCTTATCCTCGTTCAGACCGAAGTAGTGCATGTTGGAAGCTTCCACCTCGCCGAGCAGCGGGACCACGTTTTCGAGCTTGCCCTTCTTGACCTGGTTGCCGATATCCTTGATGAAATCGCGGCACTTGATGACGGAGGTGAGGCTGTCGGCGTCATAGTCGTACTGCTCCACCAGTTCCTTGTTCACAAGGAGGTACTGATATTCTCCGACGGGATGGTTGTTCGGGATCCCGTAGGTGCCGGACACATTCGCCAGTTCGAGGTACGTGGGATAAATGTAGGTCTTGAGCAGCTTGGAGGAACCGGAAAGCTCGCCGTCGAGCTGCTGGATCAGTTCGTTGTCGATGTAATCGTAATACTGCTGATAGCTCGTGACAAGGAAAATATCGAACTGCTTCTCGCCGACCTCGGGGTACTTAGTGATGGTGATGCCGAGTTCGTTGACGATGGTTTCGTCTTCGGTGGGAAGGGTCTCCTCGGTTTCTTCCTCTTCGGCCTCTTCGACCGTGATGCCCTTTGCCTTCTGGTCCTTCAGCCACTTTCTGTATTCTTCCGCCGCGGCTTCTTCCTCTTCGATCATGGTGGTGATCCGGTTGATTTCGCCGTCAACCGCGTCCGCGTATTCGTCGCGCGGGATCCACTTCACTTCGAGAGCCGTGTCGTACTTTGCCTGTGTCAGACGGTTCAGCGCCGCGGATACGGCCTCCGCCGCTTCGGGAGTGCACTTCTCGCAGGGCAGCCAGAGGGTCAGGGTCGTGGCCACGCGGGAAGTCGCCTCGGTATCGGCCGCCGATACGTCGATGTCTTCCGTGTTCTTGCCGCAGGCGGCCAGCATGCCGAGCGCCATGACCGCCGCGAGGACGAGGGAAACGAGCTTCTTATACATTTCAATCCTCCTAAATGGATGCAGGGATTTCAAAATTCGCCCTATTTTCGTCTTCTCATATTGTACACGAAAACGCTGTTTCTGTCAAGCGTTTTTTGTCGTTCATTTCTCCGGAAAAACGCTTTTTTAGCTGTGAACCGGGCTGAACTCCCGGAATGAATTGTTGAACACGAACAACGAACCGGTATGATTTTCGTGTTTTCTCACAGTTTTTTTGTAGGCTTTCACCAGGTCCCCTCCGCCAAACCTGAGCAGAAGCGACAATTTTCGGTCCTCCCGTCTGCCGGCGGAGGGAGGAGAAAGCCTCCTATCCCATATAGTCCTTCAGATCCAAAAGCGGCTTCTGGATGCTGATCTTCCTCAGCGCTTTCGCCTCGATCTGCCGGATGCGTTCCCGGGTGATCCGGAACTCCCGTCCCACCTCCTCGAGGGTGTGGGGACGCCCGTCATCCAGCCCGAACCGCAGCCGGATGATCTTTTCCTCCCGGGGGCTCAGCGAGTGAAGGATCCCCGCCAGTTCCTGCCGCATGAGGCTGAAGGACGCGGCTTCTTCCGGGGTCGGGTTTCCCCGGTCCGGAATGGTATCGCCCAAATGGCTGTCCTCTGAATCTCCGATGGGCGTCTCGAGGGACACCGGATCCACGGAGATGTTCATGATCTCCTCCACCTTGCCCTCCGACATCCCCAGCTTCCCGGCGATCTCCTTCGCGGTGGGATCCCTGCCGGTCTCCTGCATCAGCTCCCGCTGCGCCCGCGATACCCGGTAGATGTTCTCCACCATATGTACCGGGATGCGGATGGTGCGGCTCTGATCGGCGATCGCGCGGCTCACCGCCTGCCGGATCCACCAGGTCGCATAGGTCGAGAACCGGTATCCCTTGGCGTAGTCGAACTTCTCGACCGCCTTCAGGAGCCCGAGGTTCCCCTCCTGGATCAGATCCCCGAGAGACAGTCCCCTGCCTTCGAAGCGCTTGGCGACGGATACCACCAGCCGCAGGTTGGATTCCACGAGCCTGTCCTTCGCCTTCGGATCGCCCTCCGCCATCGCTCTGGCAAGGGTGTTTTCCTCTTCCTGCGTCAGAAGCGGGTAGGCGTGGATCTCCCGCATATACATCCGGACGGGCGTATCCACGACGATGCCTTCCTGCTCGAGCGCTTTTTCCATTTCCTCAGCCGTGGAAAAGAGCTCCGTTTCCGCCGTGATCTCTTCCATCTGTTCCGGAGAAAAGGTCCGGGACGATTCCCCGTCCTCCTCTTCCGCGTCCGTATCGTCCCGCAGGTCCGCGGGACCGTAGCCGAAATTCAGGTCATCTCCGGAGAAGTCTCTGTCCGTATCGTTTTTCCTGCCGTGCATACGACAACCCTCCGATCATCGTGATCCGGATCCTTCCCCGTCAGTTGATGTCGTTGAGGAATCCCTTCAAAATTTTGGAACGGCTCTGATGCCGCAGCTTGCGCAGAGCCTTCGCTTCGATCTGACGGATGCGCTCGCGCGTGATGTTGAACGCCTTTCCCACTTCTTCGAGCGTCCGCGTGCGTCCGTCGTCCAGTCCGAAGCGGAGCTTGATGACCTGCTCCTCGCGGGGGGTCAGGGTGTGCAGCACCTTATTGAGCTGTTCCTTCAGCAGCTGGGAGGAAACGGCCTCGGCGGGCGTGGGCGTGCTGTCGTCCTGGATGAAGTCGCCGAGATGGCTGTCGTCCTCTTCCCCGATCGGCGTTTCGAGGGACACGGGATCCTGCGCGGCCTTCATGATCTCGCGCACCTTGTCCGCAGACATGTTGAGCTTGTCCGCGATCTCCTCGATGGTGGGCTCCCTGCCGTATTCCTGCAGAAGCTGGCGGGACGTGCGCGAGACGCGGTGGATGGTCTCCACCATATGGACCGGGATACGGATGGTGCGCGCCTGATCCGCGATGGCGCGGGTGATGGCCTGCCGGATCCACCAGGTCGCGTAGGTCGAGAACTTGTACCCCTTGGTGTGGTCGAATTTCTCCACTGCCTTGATGAGGCCGAGGTTGCCCTCCTGGATGAGGTCGAGGAAGTACATGCCCTTTCCGACGTATTTCTTCGCGATGCTGACGACCAGACGGAGGTTCGCCTCGACGAGCTCGTTCTTCGCCGCGTCGTCCCCTTCGGCGATCCGCTCGGCCAGCCATGTCTCGCGCTCCGGCGTCAGCAGCGGGATCTTGCCGATGTCCTTCAGATACATGCGCACCGGATCGTCCACGGCGACCCCGTCGTCGGCCAGGGTCTTGTCCAGGTCTTCGCTCTCCTCGACTTCCACTTCCCCGTCGTCCGGTCCTTCGAAGTCGTCGGTCATGTAGTTGACCTCGATGCCGCTGGATTCGAGGGTTTCATACAGCTTTTCCACCTGATCGACGTCGTACCCGGAAAGATCGACCGCCTCCATGATGTCGCTGGAAGACAGGGATCCCTGGCTCTTTCCCTTTTCGATCAGGCCCTGCATGTCCATTTTCTTTTCATTGTCCATATGTGTCACCTCATCAGTGTGATTGTTTGATATCCTGCCCCGCTCAGTCTCCCCCGGACCGTCTCCGGGCGAGGACCGCTTCGAGCGAGTCCGCCTCCTCCGTCCGCTTCGACGCCTCTTCCCGCAGGGCCAAGGCGTAGGAGTCGAACGATTTCCCGTCATTCACCGACAGTTCCGCCCGCTCCGCCTGCATCCGCGCGGCCCTCGCCACCTCGTCGGGAGTAAATTCCCCGTTCAGAAGCCCGAACTGGAAGGATCCGCCCGAGGCGTTGTCCCGCACGAAGGCAAAAAGCCTTTTCCCGAGCGACGTGACGAAATCGTCCTCCGTGAGAGGCGTCCCGCCCGGCGTCCGGGAGAGATAGTCCGGATACAGCAGCAGCATGCCGAGCAGGCTTTCCTCGATCCTGGCGGCCTTCGGGGCCTTCGCAAAGTCCGGATTCACCCGGTCCCCCGTCCCCGCCGTGACGCGGATCAGCTCGCCCGCGCGTTTTTTCCCCGCTTCCCTCGCGGCCTTTTTCCGTTTTGCCTCCACGTCGGCGCGCAGGCTTTTCGGATCAACGGAAAACTCCTTCGCCGCCCGCTCGATATAGATGTCGCGCTCCACGCTCGAGAAAATGCCCCCGATGTACGAGGAGACCTCGTCGAGCGCCTTGATCCGTTCCGCGGGATCGTTCAGGTCGTGCCGCGCCTTCACGCCGTCCGTCATGAATTCGAATTTCCCGGCCGACTGCTCGATCAGGGAGCGGAACCGCTCCGGGCCGAATTTCTTTATGTATTCGTCCGGATCCTTCGCGCCGCTCATGCGCAGGACCTTCGGCTCCACCCCGGCTTTCTCGAGGATGCCGATGGCGCGGTCGGCAGCCTTCTGTCCGGCTTCGTCGCTGTCGTAGGACAGGATCACCTTCGGAACGTATTTCCGGATGATCCGCGCCTGCTCCTCCGTGAAAGCCGTGCCGAGGGAGGCTACCGCCATCCCGAACCCCGCGTCGTGCAGGGTGATGACGTCCATGTATCCTTCGCAGAGGATGAAATACCCGGCGTTCGCGTTCTTCGCGTAGTTCAGGGCGAACAGGTTCTTCGTCTTGCGGAATGCCGGCGTGTCGGACGTGTTCAGTTATTTCGGCTTGGAGTCGTCCAGCACGCGCCCGCCGAAGGCGATGACGTTCCCCTGCACGTCGATGATGGGAAACATGACCCGTCCGCGGAAATAGTCGTAATACCCCCGCTCGTTTTTCCCGGCGAAATACCCGGTCTGGATCTCCTCCGGCGTGAATCCGAGGGAGGTCAGATGCTTCAGCATCGAGCCGCCGTCACGGGGGGAATAGCCGAGGCCGAACCGCTTCACCGCGCTCATGGACAGCTTCCGCTCCGCGAGGTACTGTCTGCCCGGAGCGCCGGTCCGTTCGTCCCAGAGCATCGTCCGGTAGTATTTCGCCGCTTCGAGGTTCATCTGCAGGATCCGCGTCCTGCCGGGCCCCTTCGGACGGAAATCGTCCTCGTCGAAATCGGGCAGCGTGATCCCGGCCCTCTTCGCCAAGAATTCGAGCGCGCCGGGGTAATCCAGGTTTTCGGAGCGCATGACGAAGGTGATCACGTCCCCCGCCGCGCCGCATCCGAAGCAGTAGAAGCTCTGCGTCCCCGGATACACGGTGAACGACGGCGTCTTCTCGCTGTGGAACGGACACAGGCCCTTCAGGTTCAGTCCGGTCCGCTTCAGCGAAACGTACGAAGACACCACCGTCTCGATATCGTTTCTGAATTTGATGTCGTCGATCACCGACGACGGGATCCTCATGGGCTCACCTCCAGAGGGTAAAAATGAGATCCGCGCCGCCCGGGGCTCACTTCGGCGCGATTTCCGGTGTCTCCCATTCCTTCGGAATGAACAGGTCCTTGTACAGATCGATCGCGTAGCGGTCGGTCATGCCGGAGATATAGTCGCAGACGCAGCGGCTCACGGAATCGTCGGCGGTATTGCGGTAGTAGAACTCCGGCATCTTCGCGGGATTGGCGCAGAAATACCGGTACAGCTGTTCGAGCAGCGTGCGGGCTTTGGCTTCCTCCCGCTTGGCCTTCGGATTGAAATACACGTTTTCGAAGAGGAAATTCCGCATCTCGTCCGTCGCCCGCGCGACTTCCGGAGTCATGGAAATGTCATTCTTCCCGCGGCTGGCCTCGATCACGGAGGACACCATCGTGTTGATGCGGCCGGAATGCCTGTTCCCGAGTATCCTCCGGCATTCTTCCGGAATGTCCCCGAGCGTGATGATCCCGCCCCGCAGGGAGTCGTCGATGTCGTGATTGATATAGGCGATCCGGTCCGCGAACTTGATGATCCTGCCCTCAAGCGTGGACGCGGTGTCGGAGCCGGAGTGATTGACGATGCCGTCCCGCACCTCCCAGGTGAGATTCAGGCCTTCGCCGTTTTTCTCGAGGAACTCCACCACCCTCAGGCTCTGTTTTGCGTGGGTAAACTGCGGATCGAAACACTCCTGCATGACGGCTTCCCCGCAGTGTCCGAAAGGCGTATGGCCGAGATCGTGTCCGAGCGCGGCGGCTTCGCAGAGATCCTCGTTCAGCATCAGGGCCCGCGCGATGATCCGGGCGATCTGGGTCACTTCGAGCGTATGCGTCAGCCGCGTGCGGTAGTGTTCGTCCACCGGAAAGAGAAAGACCTGCGTTTTGTGCATCATCCGCCGGAAGGATTTGGAATGCAGGATCCGGTCGCGGTCCCGCTGGAACTCCGTCCGGTTCACGCATTCCTCTTCGGGGCGGTCCCGTCCCCGCGTGTTTTCACACAGAAAAGCAAGAGGGGAGAGCGTCATGCGTTCCCGTTCGTAAAAGATTTCCCGCACTGTCCGGCAGTCTTTTTCCATAGTTTTCTCCGGATTTTTGAAAATACCGAAATAAATGTACGCAAAAAACCGCCGAATTTCTTTTTTCGGCGGAAAAGGGAGAAAAAAGGGGGTAAACAGTCCCATGCGGGAAGCACGGAGACGGGAACGAAAGGCTGCGCCTTTCGAATCTCATTAAAATGTCCTGCGCGGACGGCGCTCCGGAGGGGAACTCAGGCCGTCCCCCTCCGGAGGAGGTCCCCGGCCCGATGGCATAAACCACAGCCCGTTCATTCAGCCGGAAATGATTGCACAGCTAAAGAGGTTTCGCGCCGACATTTCCCGGTCGGCAGGCGGACTGGTGGAGTCAGTTGAAACATGCAAAATAGTTCCCGATGGGAACTTTTTCGGCCTTGCGGCAGAGAGCAAAACGCGCAGATATGGGATAAGGGCTGTTCTTTTTCATGCCCTGTTCTATATAAAGGCAACCCATACGGGTTTTGATCGTATGGTTCGGGCGGCATGTCCGGCCTGAACCTCTTCCTGTGCGCGACAGCACGCTTGATTCTTTCGCTGTCCGTCCGCGCGTCCCTGTATATGCGCGTTTCGATCGCCGTTCGCGGAGCGAACCGAAAAACGTCCCGCAGGGACTTTTTCGCATGTTTCGGCTGACAAATCGCGGTCCGCGCAAAAGCCTTTTAAGCTGAACGATCAGATATGACTGACCGGACGAACTGTTCAAGATACCATATAGCCAAGGGGGACCCTCCGGGGAGGGGCACCTTCGGCTTGAGATGGTGCCCCTCCCCGGTGCCGCCCGCACAGGGCAAAAGACCTGAAAGGCTTCGCCTTTCAAAATCCCCCCAGTGCTGCCCGCACAGGGCATTTCAATGAGATTACAAAGGCGCAGCCTTTGTTTCCTCGGAGGACACTTCCCTCGCCCTCTCTTCCGTCCGGAGAAGCTCCACGGCCGCTTTCCCGTTCGTCAGTTCGGCAACCGATGTCCGGAACTTTTCTTCCTCCGCGGCAAGGACCGCGCACACGGACTCGACGCCCTCCCCGAACGAAGAGGAGTCCTCCGACGCGCCGAGCTTCGGGATCGCCGCCTGGAACTTCTGATAATCGGAATACGAAAGCGTTACCCGGAGCACGGACCACGGTTCGAACACCGCCAGCCCCGCCGCTTCCACGGCCTGCCTGGCGGACGCTCCGTACGCGCGCACCAGCCCGCCCGCGCCGAGCAGGATCCCGCCGAAATACCGCGTCACGACGACGCAGAGATCCGTCGCGCCGGACATCTTCACCACGTTCAGCACGGGGATCCCGGCAGTCCCCTGCGGCTCTCCGTCGTCGCTGTACCGCGCGACGGCTCCCCCGTTCAGAAGATAGGCGTAAACGTTGTGCGTGGCGTCGTGGAATTCCCTCCGCTTATCCTCGATGAACGCGCGCGCTTCCTCCTCGGACGAAACGGGAGCGGCGTGCCCGATAAACACCGATTTGCGCTCCTCCATCTCCACCGAGACGGATCTCGCCAGGGTGACTCTCTGTTTCTTTTCCGGTTCCGCGGGGGCGGTCTGTTTCTTCTTCACGGCTAGCCTCCGTTATCATTCTCCGACGATATACTCCTTCAGCCTTGCGTACAGCTTGTCGTCCACGATGCAGCGGCAGAAGATCCCGTCCTCCCGGTATTCCATCTCCACGTCGTCCGCTTCCTTATAGATCAGCCCGGTGATCGCCCCGTCCTCCGGGGGGATCAGCAGCTCGACGCGGTGCCGGCCCTTCATGGCCATGGCTTCGAGCTTGTCCACCAGCGTACCGATCCCCGCGCCGGTCTTCGCGGAGACGAACACGACCTCCGTCCCCGAACGGGAAGCCAGCGCGCGCATCTGCACGAGCGCGTCCCGGTCCGCGCAGATATCGCATTTGTTGAACACATACAGCGTGGGCTTCCCACCCGCGCCGAGCTCTTCGAGCAAGTCCGCCGTCACCTCTGTCTGGCTGACGAATTCCGCATCGGACGCGTCGATGACCAGCATCAGCACGTCGGAGAGCACGGCTTCGTCCAGCGTGGAGCGGAACGCCTTGATGAGATGGGTGGGGAGATTCCGGATAAATCCGACGGTATCCGTCAGGAGCAACTTTACGCCGGAGGGCGTGACAAACTGCCTTGTCGTGGGGTCGAGCGTGGCAAACAGCTTGTTTTCCGCGAGGATCCCCGCGCCGGTCAGGGTGTTCAGCAGCGTGCTCTTTCCGGCGTTGGTGTAGCCCACGATGCCGATCTTCGGGATGCCGGAGCGGTCCCGCTGGCTGCGCATGACCTGACGGTTCCGAGCGACCCGGTCCAGTTCCTCTTCCAGAGCCGTGATCCGTTCCCGCACGCGCCGCCGGTCGATTTCGAGCTTTGTCTCGCCGGGGCCTCTCGCGCCGACGGAGCCCGAGGAGGACGCGCCTCCCTGCCGGGACAGCTCCTTCCCTTTTCCGATCAGGCGCGGCGAGGTGTATTTCAGCTGGGCGAGTTCCACCTGCAGCCGTCCTTCGATCGTACGGGCGTGCGCGGCGAAGATGTCTAAAATCAGCATGCTCCGGTCGATGACGGGGATGTCCGCGGCAATGGAATCTTCCACCGATTTGATCTGCGAAGGGGAGAGCTCGCAGTCGAACACCACGAGATCCGCTTCAAGCGCCGTGCACAGCGCGGACAGTTCCTCCACCTTCCCGCTGCCGAGAACGGTCCGCACGTCGGGCTTTTCCCTGCACTGGGTGACGATCGCGGCGACGGAACACCCGGCGGTGTCGCAGAGCCGTTCCAGCTCGCGCAGGGAGACGTCGCTCTCCGCCTCGCCGTTCTGCGGGAAGATCGCGCAGAGCACGGCTTTTTTCAATTCTTTTTTTTCGTCCATATATTATATCTTGCTTTTGTCAGAAATTGCCCTGTCGGCAGGCTTACAAACCGTCCGTCCGATAAAAAACGCTTTCTCTCCGGGCTGCGCTCCGAAATAGCCGTAAAGGCGGAGCTTTGGTTCCGCCGGAACAAGAAAAAGCCGGACAGGATCCAAAGCCGCAGCTCCGCGTTCCTGTCCGACGACTTTTCTCGGACACGAGTCCAACTTCCGTTATCTTCCGCGCTGTTCGAGACGCTTCTTGAACTTGTCGACGCGTCCGCCGGAATCAACGAACTTCTGCTTGCCGGTGAAGAAAGGATGGCACTTGGAGCAGATGTCCACGCGCAGTTCACCGTTGGAGTCCCCTTTCGTCGAGCGTGTGGTTACGGTTTCGCCGCACGCGCAACGGATCGTTACCTCTTTATACTGAGGATGGATTCCTTCTTTCATTGCTTTTCACCTCATTCCTCTGATGCTCACGTTTTGTGATTATACCATAGAAGAAAACAAAAAGCAACCCCTTTTTCAAAAAATTTTTCGTTTTTCCGGGGGACGCCTTCTTCCGCTCATACCCGTTTTGCGATCTTCACTCTCAGCCGCTCGATGATCTTCTTCTCCAGCCGGGAAATGTAGGACTGCGAGATCCCCAGCCTGTCGGCCACCTCCTTCTGCGTCATCTCCCGGTGTCCGTACAAGCCGTACCGCAGCACGATGATTTCCCGCTCCCGCTCGTCCAGCGCGTCCACTGCCTCCCGGACCGTGCGCTCGTCCTCCTTCCTTTCGAGCTCCGCGCCGACCGGCAGGTCCCCCGATTCCAGCACGTCGGACAGCAGCAGCTCTCCCCCGTCCCCGTCAGAGGACAGCGGCTCGTCGATGGACAAATCCCCCCTATGAGCGGCGTTTTTCCGGATGTGCATGAGGATCTCGTTTTCAATGCATCTCGACGCGTAGGTCGCCAGCTTGATCCCGCGGTCGGTCTTGTAGGTGTTCACTCCTTTGATGAGGCCGATGGTGCCGATGGAGATGAGATCCTCGATCCCCGTGCCGCAGCTTTCGAATTTCCGCGCGATGAACACCACCAGCCGCAGGTTGTGACGGATCAGCGTGTCCGCCAGGCTCCGGTCCTCGTCGAAGCGGGTCAGGATATCCGCCTCTTCTTCCGGCGTGAGCGGGGGCGGCAGGGTTTCCGATCCCCCGATGTAGTACGTCTCGCCGCCCCCGAAAACCGCAAGGAGCGCCCGCGCCGCCCATGCCTTCCATTCGTTCAGATTTTTCAAAATGGTCCCTCCCTTCTTCCTTCTGTTTCCCTGAATCAGCCTCCCCGGCACAGTGCGCCGGGAACCAGCGCGTCCGCGCCCGCGTATCCGTCCGGGAACGATCCGCTTTCCTTTTCCGGATCGACGGCGACCGCAGCGGAAACTTCCGTATCCCCGATCCGCACCCTCTCCGGCAGGAATCCGCACAGGAGCCGCTCTCCCCCGACGCCCCGCACCGGGATCATCCGCAGGCGCACCTGTCTGCCGGTCATCTCTCCCGCCGCCGTCCGCTTTAAAAGCTCCGCAAGCTCCGGCAGGGCTCTTCGCTTCACCAGGATCGCCGGAAGCCCCCCGATCGGTTCCGCCGCCCCGGAGCCCGTGTCGCAGAGTCCCGTGAACTCCGCGCAGAACCCCGCAGCCTCGATCCGCACCCGGACCGTCCGCGCCTCCCCGACCGCGGAACCGCGCCGCAGCCTCGTCCAGAGAAATGAAACCGCCGCGCAGACGAGATAAGCTGCCGGATATCCGTCCCCGCCGGAAAACACCGGTTCCCCGCAGCCGGACAGAGCGGTCATCACACCCCCGAGCAGGCATCCCGCGCCCCAGACCGCCGCCGTGTCCCGGAACAGACACCCCGCCCCCCGGCAGCCGAAGGTCAGGGCCGCCATGACGCACGAGACCGTGATCCCGCCCGCCGCTGCGGCAGGATCCGGGATCCTCAGGACGACGGCCGCCGTCGCGGCAAGCGCGCCGATCAGGGATGCCGAGAGGATCCTTCCCCGCCGGAGAGGTCTGTTCCCGACGGCGCAGGCGAGGGACAGCGTCAGGATGTCCATGGAAAAGTTGACAAGGAACAACACGTCCGCGTAGACCGTCAGCGCGCTCACCTCCCGTCCGATAGTATAGTCCTTCCCCTCCGCGCATTCTGTCGCCGCGGGTCCCGGACGGCACGATTTCCGCCCGCCTTTCCCCGCGCTT
>JAEEGL016184308.1_pt1 | contig 18462 bp, 17 predicted proteins | sample 9134231 | NCBI WGS metagenome assembly JAEEGL01 (sample SAMN16246548, study PRJNA631951) | gut metagenome | biome: gut microbiome; feature: rumen; material: fiber-attached | host: Bos | place: Iran: Karaj | collected 2018-10 | reverse complement strand
CGTTGCTGCCGAAACCGTCCATTTCCACAAGCAGCTGGTTCAGGGTCTGCTCGCGTTCGTCGTGGCCGCCGCCCAGGCCGGTGCCCCGGCGCCTGGCGACCGCGTCGATCTCATCGATAAAGACGATGCACGGCGCGTTATGCTTCGCGTCCTCGAACATGTCCCGGACACGCGAAGCGCCGACGCCGACGAACATTTCCACAAAATCGGAACCGGAGATGGAGAAAAACGGGACGCCCGCTTCCCCGGCGACCGCTTTGGCCAGCAGTGTCTTACCGGTGCCCGGTCCGCCTTCCAGCAGCACGCCCTTCGGGATCCGGGCGCCGACTTTCGTATATTTTCCGGGATCCTTCAGGAAATCGATGATCTCCTTCAGTTCCTCCTTTTCTTCCGTCAGGCCGGCGACGTCGTCCAGGGTCACTTTATCCTTTTCATCGGACATCCGCGCCCGGCTCTTGCCGAAATTCAGCATCTTGGCATTGGTCCCGCCGCCCATGTTCTGCGAATTCATCATAAAGAAGAAAAAGATGCAGATCGCGGCGACCAGGAGCGTCGGCAGGATGCTCGTCATAAACCAGCTTTCCTGCGGGACCTGCCTGACCAGCGGTTCCACGCCTTTTTCCCGCGCTTCGTTCTCGATGACCGTGATATCGGTCGCGTAGAAGGTCTTCGTGATCCCGCCGTCCAGCGTTACCGACGCGGAACCGGTCGGTGTCTCCTTATTCGGCTGGATGATCACTTCCCTGATCTTTCCGGCATCCAGGTCTTCGGCAAAATTCCCGTAGGTATACGGGACCTCATTCTGGGAACTGCCCGAACGGAACCACTGGGTAAAAAACATAACACCCAGAAGCACCGCGAGCCAGATGAACATGAAGTTCCCGGGTCTTTGTGTTCCTGTATTCACGTACTTCCTCTCTGATACAAAATGCTTTTAAAACAGCCCGTCCGGCCGGCGCTTCAGCCGGTCCGGGGCCGGTATTACTTCTCGAAATTCACAATGCCGATGTACGGAAGATTCCGGTGGACCTGGTCAAAGTCCAGACCGTAGCCGACCACGAACTCGTCAGGGATCACAAATCCCACATAATCCGATTTCAGCGGCACGACCCGTCTGTCGGGCTTGTCCAGAAGCGTGCAGATCTTAATGCTCTTCGCGCCTTTTTCTTCCATTACCTGCTTTAAGAAAGACAGCGTCCGTCCGGTATCGATGATGTCCTCGACGATCATGATGTCTTTTCCCTCCACCGGTTCTTCCAGGTCTTTCTCGATCGTCACGACGCCGCTGGACACCGTCCCGGCCCCGTAGCTCGAGCAGGACATAAAGTCAAACGTAACGGTTCCTTCGATCCGTTTGGCCAGGTCGGTCATAAAAAAGCACGCCCCTTTTAAAATGCAGATCATATGAAGCTCTTTGCCTTCATAATCCTTGCTGATCTGCGCGCCGAGCTCGCGGACCCGCCTGTCGATCTCTTCTTCCGTAATAAGGGTGGAAATGGTATAGCCCATGTTACCTCCGATCCGGATTCCAGGTAATGCTCAGAATCCTCTTTGTCCGGTCAGTTACTTTATACAGTTCGCTCCGCCTGTATTCCGGCACCCACAGGACTTCCCGTCCTGCGAAAGGCAGGATGAGACGGTCCCTGAGCGGCGCCGGGATCTTCCTGTCGATCATGAAGTCCGCAAGGCTTTTCCCGGAACCGTCGTCCGCCGTCGTGATCCGGTCGCCGCGCCGGCGGGTCCGGAATTGCAGAAGCGAAAGTATTTTATCATAATCGAACCATTTCGTATACTCAGACGCCGGCAGGATAAGCTTCCCCCGCGGCCTTTCCAGGATCTCCACGTCGTATTCTTCCCGGGAAAAAGGGCCGGCCTGCGCGCCCGGGATTTCCGCCGGCACCGCCGGTGCCCCCGGCTCCGATCCGCCGCCCGCTTCTTCTTTCCGGATGAAAAGCCGGTCGTAGCTTTTGACCGCCGTCAGTCCGTAAGGGAGGGAGATCCGGCCGTTTCCCTTCTTCCGGCACAGGGCTTCCAGCTCTTCCACATGGACCCGGCCGACGTCTTTCTCAGACCCGGCGGCGTCGCAGATGACCTGCCGCAGCATTCGTCCCAGCAGGACAGGATCGCTGCGGAGCAGTTTCGGGATGGCGCAGGACCCGTCGGCATCTCTGCAGGCTTTCATGCGCCTGGCCGCCTGGCTGTCCAGGTAGTTCTCCGCCTGCCGGACGTCCTCCGCCGCTTCCGCGATATGGCGGGCCGCCTGTTCGTTCACGGTTTCGGCCAGCAGCGGCAGCACCTTGTGCCGGATCCGGTTGCGCGCGTATTCTTCCGACGCGTTGCTTTCATCTTCTTTCCAGGAAAGGCCCTGTTCCTTCAGGTGCTCCTCGATCTCTTTCCTGGTCAGGCAGAGCATCGGCCGGATGATCCTGCCGTTTTCCGCCTCCATTCCGGCAAGCCCGCGCAGCGACGCTCCCCTGGCCAGCCTGAACAGCACCGTTTCCGCCTGGTCTTCCAGATGATGCGCCAGCGCGATCCTGGCAGCGCGTCCGTCCTTTTCCTCGCGGTCCCATTCCCCGGCCGCTTCCTCCAGCGCTTCAAGCCGCAGGATGCGCGCCGCTTCTTCCGTCCCGCATCCGTTTGCCCGGCTGTACGCCCGGACGTCGACGCGGACCGTCCTGCAGGGGATCCCCCGCGCAGCGCATTCTGTCTCTACAAAAGCCGCTTCCTCATCCGCAGCTTCCCGGAGTCCGTGATGGACGTGCACGACCCGCAGCTTCAGGCCTGATCCGCCGCGCAGGACGTCCAGCAGATCCAGCAGGCACATCGAATCCGCGCCGCCGGATACGCCGATGACGACCCGGTCCCCTTTCCGGAGCAGTTTCCTCTGTGAAATAAAACGGGACAGCTTATTTGCTGCCCCTGTTCTCGAATACGATCTCGCCATCTTTTACCAGTCCGAGTTTTTCCCGCGCGGTCTTTTCTTTGTATTGGTCGGTCTGGACTTCTTTTTCCTTCTGGTCCAGTTCCCTGGAATACTCGATTTCCCGTTCGATCTGTTCCTGCAGCTGCGCTTTTCGTTTTTCCTTTGCTTCCAGTTCGGCCGACAGGCGTATGCTGATAACGGAGATGATGCCGACCAGGGTCACTACGACAAGGATCGCCAGAAACATGCCGAAGCGGTTCTGGACGTTCCCCCGGTTGTAGCTGATCTTCCTCTGGTATTTATTTCTCTTCTTTTTTCCGGCCATACTGGTAGTTTACGTTCATTTTTCCGCGGATGCAAGTTTTCACGGCATCATGAAAAACACGTCCGCCGGATATCAGAGAAACCGGTAAAGCTCCGCCGCGGAATCCTTCCGGACGTTTTCCTCGACGGCCAGGACTTCTGCCCTGGTCTCTTTATTCCCGAACAGGATCGTGATCTCGTCCCCGACCCTGACTTCATAAGAGGCCCTCGCCGGTTTTCCGTTCACCAGGATCCTGCCGTTGTCGCAGGCTTCGTTGGCGACGGTCCTTCTTTTGATCAGACGGGATACTTTCAGAAATTTGTCAAGACGCATGGATCAGTTCCTTCATTGTTACGTGAAAACAGCCGCCGGAGAACCGTTGGCTCCCCGGCGGCTGTCAATTTTCCGGATTACGTCAATTATTTAGCGTTGACAACATCCTTCAGAGCCTTGCCGGCTTTGAACTTCGGAGCCTTGGAAGCTTTGATCTTCATGACTTTGCCGGTCTGAGGATTGCGGCCTTCTCTGGCAGCTCTCTTGGTAACTTCGAAAGTGCCGAAGCCAACCAGCTGGACCTTCTGGCCCTTTTTCAGTTCAGCGGCAACAGTGTCAGTGAAAGCCTTTAAAGCCTTCTCAGCATCTTTCTTGGAAAGATCGGTTTTCTTTGCGATCGCTGCAACCATTTCTGTTTTGTTCATAATAGAACCTCCTAAACTTGATTTTTCGCGTAAATGCGCTGTTTTTTAAGCTACTAAAGTATTATATAGCCGTTTTTTCGGACTTTGTCAAGGATTTCACCCCAAAATATAGCGGTTTTCCGCACTTTTTTAACTATTTTTTGTGTCCAGAGCCATTTTCAGGAGCGTCTCCCGGTCATTCAGGGAAGGATCCGCAAGGACCGCGCCCAGAAGAGCGTTCAAAATGCGCCCGATCTCGGGCCCCGGGCGGATCCCCGCTTCTTTCAGGTCCGTCCCGTTCACCGCCAGTTCTTCGATCGAAAGCGGGTCGCCCGCCGCGACCACCGCGTCGTACAGATCGTTCTCTTCGTTGATCCTGGCCAGCCTCTCTTTGATCCAGTCTTCATGGTGCGCCAGCGCGTCCGCGCGCTTGACTTCGAAAAGCAGCGGCATGATCTCCGGATCCCTGTGGGACGCGCCGCAGACACGGACCACGTTTTTCCGGAGCACCGGCGCTTCGCTCCCCATCATTTCGTCATGATACCGTACCAGGATCCTGACTTTCCGGATCGTTTCGTTGTCGAATTTCAGACGGCGCAGGATCTTTTCGGACAGATCGACGCCCAGTTCCGCATGCCGGTAAAAATGATCCAGGCCTTTTGCGTCCCGGGTGTGGCAGAGCGGTTTGGCAATGTCGTGCAGCAGGGCCGCGAGCCTCAGCACTTTGTCGCACGGCGACGCCTCCACCGTATGGATGATATGTTCTCCGACGTTGTATTTATGGTAGGGGCTGATCTGCGGCGTGACCATGCAAGCGTCGAGTTCCGGAAGGATCTCGGCCGTGATCCCCATTTCATAACAAAGGCGCAGGTACCCCGGATTCGGGCTCATCAGAAGCTTGACCAGCTCCGTCCGGATCCTCTCCGCGCTGATCTTCGAAAGATTCGGGGCCAGACGGGCCGCGGCTTCCTTCGTCCGTTCCTCGATCGTGAAACCGAGCTGCGCCGCGAAACGGACGGAGCGCATGATCCGCAGCGCGTCTTCCGTAAAACGAAGATCCGGGTCGCCGACGGCCCGGATCACACCGGACGAAAGATCGTCCCTGCCCTGAAACAGGTCGATCAATCCGTCCGTATCGTTATAAGCCATGGCGTTGATGGTAAAATCACGCCGTTTCAGGTCTTCTTCCAGCGTCCGGGTAAACGTTACCGATTCCGGATGTCTGGCGTCTTTATACTCCCCGTCGATGCGGTAGGTCGTTACTTCGTACTGGCTCCAGCGTTCGCCGCGTTCCGCCCAGGCGGGATCGGTCGGAAGATTGCGCATCAGCACCGTTACGGTACCGTGTTTGATCCCGGTGTCGATCGTATGCCGGAAGACCGATTTCACTTCCTCCGGTGTGGCGGAAGTGGTGATGTCCCAGTCCTGCGGGAAACGCTCCAGGATCGAATCCCTGACGCAGCCGCCGACGATATACGCCTCATAGCCTCCGTCCCGGAGGGTCTGAAGAATGCTTTTCACCTGCTCGGGCATCTGAATGTTCATGATGCTATTATAGCAGATTTCAACGCTGCTTACGGAAGCCGGCCGCGGTGTGTTTCCGCATAAAAAAACCGGCAGTGATCGTCGATCACCGCCGGTCTGTTCCTGTTTCCGGATCTTAATAGGATTTTCCCCAGTAGACCATTTTCTGCGCCGGTTTCCCGCAGCAGACGCAGGTCTCCCCGACCTTTTCCTGATGGAAAGGAATGCAGCGGCTGGTCACGCCGAACTGTTCCTTGATCTTTTCTTCGCAGGCCCTGTCCCCGCACCACATGGCTTTGACAAAACCGGTCTTCTCTTCAAAGATCCGCTCGAAGCTCTCGGCGTCCGTGGCCGTATAGGTATGCTCTTCGAGATGCTTTTTCGCCCGGTCGTACATATCCTGCTGCATGACCGTGAGGATCTCGCCGATTTTTCCGGAGACCTCTTCGATCCTGCAGGTGGTCTTTTCCCTGGTATCCCGGCGGACGATCACGCACTCGCCGTTCTCGATGTCGCGCGGCCCGATCTCGATCCGGAGCGGGATCCCGTGCATCTCCTGTTCCGCGAACTTGAAGCCCGGGCTCTTATCCGTTTCGTCGACCTTGACGCGGTAGTCTTTCAGAAGTCCCGCGATCTCACGAGATTTCTCCAGCACGCCTTCCTTCCGCTGCTGGATCGGGATGATCATGACCTGGGTCGGCGCGATCTTCGGAGGCAGCACCAGTCCGGAATTGTCGCCGTGTACCATGATCAGGGCGCCGATGATCCGGGTGGAAAGGCCCCAGGAAGTCTGGTATACATAGTGGAGTTTATTGTCGCGGTCCGTGAACTGCATGCCGAACGCCCTGGCGAAACCGTCCCCGAAATTGTGGCTGGTTCCGGACTGCAGCGCCCGTCCGTCGTGCATCAGCGCTTCGATGGTGTAAGTATGCTCGGCGCCCGCGAATTTTTCCTTTTCGGTCTTCTGGCCCATGATGGTCGGGATCGCCAGATCCTCCGCGCAGAGGTCGGCGTACACCTGCAGCATCATTTTAGTCCGTTCTTCCGCCTCTTCCGCGGTCGCGTGGATCGTATGGCCTTCCTGCCACAGGAATTCGCGGGAACGCAAAAACGGTCTCGTCTCCTTTTCCCAGCGGACGACTGAGCACCACTGGTTGTAAAGTCTGGGCAGATCCCGGTAGGAATGGACGTCGTCTTTATAGAAATCGCAGAACAGGGTCTCGGAAGTGGGCCGCACGCACAGACGCTCCTGCAGCTCCTCCATGCCCCCGTAGGTGACCCACGCGACTTCCGGCGCGAATCCTTCGACGTGGTCCTTTTCTTTCTGCAGCAGGGATTCCGGGATCAGCATCGGCATGTATACGTTCTGGACACCGGTCGCTTTAAAGCGTTCGTCCAGATGTTTCTGCACCGCTTCCCAGATCGCGTAGCCTTCCGGCTTGATCACCATGAAGCCTTTAATGTTGGAGTAGGCGATCAGGCCCGCCTTGATCACCACGTCGGTGTACCACTGCGGAAAATCCTGCTCCATTGACGTAATTTCTTCCACCAGTTTCTTGTCTGCCATAATCAATCCTCTTTCCTATTCGTCCGCTGTGATGATTTCCTTGAGAAAATCCGCGTTATCCGGCGTCGTGCAGTACATGGTCACCGTGCTCTTCGCCAGCATGTTTTTTTCTTCATCCGTTATTTCGATATCCACGATACAGGTCGTACGGCCTCTCCTGACGACCGTCCCGCGGGCGGTCAGGATCCCGTGATCCGCCGACCTTAGGAAATGAATATTTGCGTCCAGCGTCACATACCGCCGGCCGTCCGCCCGGGCCAGGATCCCGGCTGCGGAATCCGCCATCAGGAAAAGGAACCCCCCGTGCACTGTGCCGTACAGGTTTTTCGCTTTCTCCGTCAGTTCTCCCTGCATTACGATCTCCTGGGCGGAGATGGCAGTCACGTGAAGGCCGTTCTCACGGATGTAATTATTCAGTTTGAGGAGCTTTTCCTCCACCAGTATTTTGTCCAGCATCCCGTTCCCCGTCTATTCCCCGAGACCTTCTTCAATGGCATCTACCAGGGTCTCCAGCGCCTCTTCCTCATCGGCTCCCGAGCAGAACAGCTCGATCTCGTCGCCGGCTTTGACGCAGGCGCCCAAAACGCTCAGGACACTTTTGGCGTTCGCCGTCGTATTCCCGAATTCAAAAGTGATCTGCGACTGGAATTCCATCGCGCGTTTGCAGAGAATCCCCGCCGGTCCCAGATGAAGACCTGTCGGATTTTTGATCGTTACCTTTTTTGAAACCATAATGATTCTTTACCTCTGTACTTTGTTATTGACCGGTCCGGAGGATCGTCAGTTCCCGGTCTCCTCCGTCTCCTCAGGAACAATGTTCAGCACTACGGAAGATGCCGACTGAAGATGCACGTTCGGCGGCAGGGAGATCCTGACCGTTGCCGTGATCAGTCCGCCCTGTTCCGGCATGGACGCCGCTCCCATCGAATCCGCTACGTTGACGCGGCCCTGCAGCGAATCGGCCGTCAGATTCTGTACCGCTCCCGCAAGCCCGTAGACCTGCACACGGATCTTCTCCGGCACGCCCTCGCCGCTGGCTGAGATGACCGAGACCGTATAGCCGTCCGGAATGCTTTCGAGCATAAGGCCTTCCGCATCCAGTTCCAGCGTCTTGGTCACAGCCGCCTCTATACCCACGGTCGTGGTGACGATCCCGTTAAAGCCTTCTTCCGCAAAAGCCAGATTTTCAGGCAGATACGGGGAAATATCGATCTGCGTCACCACGTCGGAATTCTTGCCGCTGATATCGATCACTTCTCCCGGGACCACGATCGCGTCCGTGGTATTCAGCGCGGAGATCCGGCCTTTGACCAGGACTTCCGCCGGATCCGCCAGCATGACGCCGTTTCTCAGATACCCTGTTGCCGGCGTACCGCCCGCGGAGAAGCGGATCGGCAGCATTTTGGTCGCCAGGACGTTGACCGTCGTCCGGACACTGGTGATGTTCATGCTCAGATCTTCCGTATCGATCGGGTTGTCGTTCTGATCGTACAGACGGATATTCGCGTAAGTGGTGATCGTATTCCGGGCGCCGCTCACGTCCACCGTCGCCACCGCCCGCGCGATGCTGGAGACCACCGATTCCGCGCCGCTGACGCGGACCTGGTTCTGTTCCGTGATGATATCCGAAAGAACGTAGCCTTCGGCGGGCGTCCCGGCCGTCGTCGTCTGAAGGGTGAAGGAAGAAGTCTTCCGGTTCTCGATGTCCAGTTTTATGCTTTCGATACTGCCCTGGATGCTGTCGATCTTCGTCCCGTAGATATTCGTCGTCAGGGAGATCGGGATCGTCCCCGCCTGCGTCAGGTTCACGACATCCGCCGTCGCGATGATATTGTCCCGGCTCAGATAGTCGGAAATGCTGCGCGGCGCGCCGACGGTCACCGTCGAGATCACGTCGGTCCCGTCCAGTACTTTATAAACCTGTCCCAGGTCCGTGATCATATCCGTATTCAGAAGCTGCACCGGGATATTCGGGAACGGTTTATAGGTGACCGGGTCGTTGTAGTTGGTTACGAGCAGCCAGATCAGGGCCGCAAAGAGCAGTGAAACGATCTTCAGGCTCAGGTTCCTGAACAGCTTTATATCACTCAGAGAATGCTCTTTAAAGTAATTCCGGATCTTCTCAGTCATTGTCCCCTCCTTTCCCGCGGCGCAAGAAAGCGGGGATCCGCTGGGGCGCTGCCGGCTCCTCTTCATGCTTGGCCTGAAGGATCGTCAGGGCATTCTTGAGTTTGGCCGCGTCGATATTCGACGTCAGCACGCCTTTATGCGCTGTGGAAATATGTCCGGTCTCTTCCGAAACGATGACGATCATGGCGTCTGTCGCTTCCGACATGCCAAGTCCCGCGCGGTGGCGTGTCCCCAGTTTTTTATCGATACGGCTGTTGGTCAGGGGCAGATAGCAGGTCGCCGCAGTCACCCGGTCTCCCCGGATGATGACGGCGCCGTCGTGAAGGGGCGTGTTCTTTTCAAAAATATTGATCAGGAGCTGGCTGGTGACGACCGCGTCGACTTCGATCCCGGTCTTCTCGTATTCCTCCAGCGGTATCCTGCATTCCAGGACGATCAGGGCGCCGGTCTTTACTTTGGACATCTCCGTGCACGCCCGCACGATCTCATTGATCGTCTTATCCGAAAACAGTCCCTGGGGGCCCTGCTCGATCGGGAACAGGGAACGCAGGAAATCCTTTTCCCCCAGTTCCGACAGGCCTCTTCTCAGTTCCGGCTGCAGGATCACGATCAGCCCGATCAACAGGATGCTCGTGACGTTCTGGACCAGCCAGAGGATCGTCGTCATGTTTAACAGCACTGCCATCAGCACGAGCACCGATATGGCGATCATGCCCTTTAACAGCGACCATGCCCTGGTCTTTTTGATCCAGGACAGCAGCGCGTAGATCAGGAAAGCAATGATCAGGATCTCCAGAACGTCCGTCCACCGGATGCTCGGGATGTGGATCTTGCTCAGATAGTTTCGAATGATTGCCCGGACTTGCTGCATTTACTGTTCTTCACTCCCGTAGTCTGAATCCATGCCCAAAATGTCGTCCCAGTATTCTTCTGTCTCGTCATATTCCGGTTCGTTATAGTTCTCCGCTTTGCGCCGGCCGCCTTTCTTCCTGCTCTTTTCGGGCCGTTTTGCGGCAGCGCGTTCCTGTCCGTACTCTTCTTCAGGCTCGCCGATCTTCGGGACCGCCTTTACGTAATAGTAATATTCGTCGTCTTCGAACTGCACGCTTTCCGCGCTCCGGTAATCGAGGTTCCAGAACAGGAGCTTCAGGATCATCCCGGCCAGAAACGCGGCCAGTATCCCGGGGATAAACCCGATCACGCCCAGTCCGGCATGCAGCGCGGCGCCGAGGATGAGCAGCAGGACAAGCTGCACGGCGCAGCCGGCAATGACGGCGACGGTCCAGGAATCATTAATGGGAAGCCGCCGGATCAGGTAGACCAGCAGCAGCGTCAGGGCAAAAACGACGATCAGGACGATCATGGCCCTGTTTTTGACAAGCGCGTCGATCAGCTCCCTGACCTGTTCCAGGATCTCCTGATCCCCGCCGCTCTGCAGAGCCGCGCCGGATTCATGCAGGAAACGGATAAAATACCAGTAAACGGTCCCGAATGCCACCGCCATCACCGCGAACGGCGAAAACAGGAGCCCGCCCGCGATCGGCAGCACATAGGGGATATGCAGCAGGAACAGTACCGGCGACAGGATAAACAGCCATGCGTCTTTCGGGGAAAAACGCAGATACAGCAGAAGGAACAGCAGGAACAGCGCGAAAGCCATCCCCGCGGCAGCCATTGAAATATCGTAGCACTGGACGGCAATAACCAGCGCGATCAGTCCCGCGGATACGCTGCCCGGAACCAGCGCCCCGAACAGGGCGACGATCACGGTGAACAGCCCGCCCGCAAGAGGACTGCCGGAGTCGATCTGGCGGCTGATCACACTCATGGATAGAAAGACCGTCAGGAAACGGACCGCCGGTACGAGCAGCGTTTCGAAGCGGTTATAAAACCGGATCAGATTCTGTCTGATTTCCAGAAATGCCGACATCTTTATTCCTCCGCATCTGCCGGAACGTCTTCACCGGCCACCTGTTTCAACGCCGCATAATAATACCGAAGGTCCTGCACCGCTTCCGAGTACCGGTGCAGATACACCAGTACCGTGATAAGGATGTAAAACCCCGTAAAGATCAGATAGATCAGCAGGATCCTGGCCAGCAGGCTCATGATCGCGTCGCTGTAAAACAGGACGATGATCTCTTCAAAATGATAAATGCCGTACAGCGCAAGAAATACGACAAAGGCAATGGTCGCGCAGAAAAAGGACTCCAGGATCTTCCCGGATATATAGTCGCCCTTGTAATAACCCGCGATCCTTCTGTCCCGGCCGCCGTCGCGCTGCTCATACATGGCCATCTGGATCATTTCATGTGTTTTCTTTTCGTTGATCATCCCCGTATCCTGTTTTTGCGCTTAACGCAACAAAATTAACCGTTGATGCCCCTTCCGAAAGCAATACTTCCGCACATGCATCAATGGTCGCACCTGTGGTGAAAATATCGTCCACCAGCAGAATCTTTTTTGATTTTACCTCATTTTCCCGGGTATGTCCATTTACGCGGAAGGCGCCGGAAAGCTCTTTCCTGCGCCCGGCGGCGCTGCTGCTCTTCAGCCGTTTGGTCTTCTTTACCCGGACCAGCAGGTCTTCCCTGCAGGGCCTGTGAATATGCCGGGACAGTTCCGCCGCAAGGAGCGCGGCCTGGTTGTATCCGCGTTCCCGCATCCGTTCTCCGGAAACCGGCACCGGTACGATCAGCCCGGCTTCCTCCGGCGAAAACCGTTCTTTTACCGTTTCCGCCATCTGCTTTCCGTAATATTCGGCGTATTCCGCCCTTCCGCGGTCCTTGAATCGGAAAACGGACTGCTGGACGTCCTCATAGGAAAAAACGACCGCGCCTCTTTCAAAGACGCGGTTTCCGCAGGCGCAGTCACGGCAGTACTCCGCATTTCTCATTTCCCTGCCGAGCGGACGGCCGCATTTCATACAATACGGTTCCCGGACCCTGTGAAGCGAAGCGCCGCATTTTTTACAGATGCCCTGCCTCTTTTCCTCCCCCGTCAGCACTTCATCGCAGAGGACGCACCGGCCGGGCCAGATCAGATCCGCCAGTATCCCGAAGCTTCCGGCAAAGTCCCGTATAACGTTTTCTCTGAACGGCATTGTTCTCCATTTCCGAAAGACTGCGGCTGCTTCCCAGGATCACCACTGCGCGGCGGGCCCTGGTCACGGCCGTATAAAGAAGGTTTCTGTTGAACAGGGCCGGCGGGCCCTGGAGAATGGGCAGGATCACCGCGGGGTATTCGGATCCCTGGGATTTATGGACCGTAATGGCGTAGGCCAGGTCCAGGTCGTCCCATTCCGACGCGGTATACACGACCATCCGGTCTTCGTCGAAACGGACCGTCAGCGTCTCCGAACGCGGATCGACTTCCTCGATCTGTCCGAAATCCCCGTTAAAGACACCGGCGCCGCTTTCGACCGGGATCCCGAAACGGTCCCGGACTTCCCAGGCAAGCTGGTAGTTGTTCCGAATCTGCATGACTTTGTCGCCTTCCCGGAACAAAGTATCCCGGCACGTCATCTCCCGCTTTCCGGGAGACGGGGGATTGATCACTTCCCTGAGGAACAGGTTCATCTGCACCGCGCCGAGCGCGCCTTTGCGCATGGGCGTCAGCACCTGGATCTCGTCCGGCCGGCACTGAACGTATCCGGGCAGGAGGTCGCAGATCAGCTGCGCCGTATGCTTCTGGATGACCGCGGGATCGGAACGTTCCAGGAAGAAAAAGTCCCGGCTCTGATTGTCCAGGGTGAGCGGCTCCCCGGCCAGGATCCGGTGGGCGTTCATGACGATATCGCTTTTCTCCGCCTGCCTGAAGATCTTTTTCAGGATGACCTGCGGAAAAACGTCCGCCTCCAGCAGATCCCGCAATACGCTTCCGGGCCCGACGCTCGGCAGCTGGTCCTGGTCGCCTACAAGCACCAGGCGCGTTCCCGGGCGCACCGCGTCCAGAAGCGCTTCAAAAAGGAACAGGTCCACCATCGACATTTCGTCGATGATCACCGCGTCCGCTTCCAGCGGGTCGCTTTCGTTTTTTTCAAAATCCGCCGGCTCAAAACGGACGTGGCCCTTTTCATCCCCGTCTTCTTCGAAACGGGCCGGGCGGACGCCCAGCAGCCGGTGGATCGTCGCCGCTTCCCGTCCGGTCAGCGAACTCATCCGCTTGGCGGCCCTTCCGGTCGGCGCCGCAAGCAGCACTTCCTGCCCGCCGGCTTCGAGGATCCGGATCAGGGTCCTGATCAGTGTCGTTTTTCCGGTACCGGGACCGCCCGATACCAGGACGATGGTATTTTCCGCAGCCAGCCGTATAGCTTTCTGCTGCATTTCATCCGGTTCCCGGTCGTCCTCCGCATCGCCGCATTCCTGCAGGCATTCGTCCGGCAGTTTTTTCGGGGCAAACGAGGCAAGGTAGCTTAATCTGGCGGCGATATGCCGTTCCGTATAACAGGCGGCTGCCTGATAGACGTTAAGCGGGGCGCTTTCCCCGGCCGTCCGGTCCGGCGTCTCCCCGTCTTCCAGGACCAGCTCCCGGAGTACGGACAGTTCCCGGATCTGCGTCCGGATCTCCTCTTCCATTCCTTCCGGAACGTCTTCGGGAAGGATCCCCGCCGTAAGCAGCCTTCCGGTCCTGGAGACCAGCTCCGGTTCGGGAAGGTAGCTGCTGCCTTCTTCCAGCGTCCGCGACAGGATATGGAGCAGCGCGCACCGGATCCTGAAACGGGAATCGGCGGCAAATCCGATCCTCCGCGCGATCTCGTCCGCCGCTTCGAACCCGATCCCGTCGATATCGTCAGCCAGACGGTACGGGTTCTCCTTCAGGACCGTATAGATCTCTTCCCCGTACCGCTGCCATATCTGCAGGGACTTCCGGTAGCTGATCCCGAATTTCTGCATGTAGATCATCGCGGCGCGGATCTCCTGCTTTCCTTCGAGCTGGGCTGCTATATCCCTGGCTTTGGCTTCACTGATCCCTTTTATCTCCGCAAGGCGTTCCGGCTCTTCTTCCAGGATCCTGCCCGTATCGTCGCCGAACGCTTTCAGGATCCTCGCCGCCAGCGCGGCTCCGATGCCCTTGACCGCCCCGGAAGAAAGATAGCGCAGCAGAGCCTCGGAATCCTCCGGGGCCCGTACGGTATATTCCGTGATCTTCAGTTGTTCTCCGTAAAGGGGATGGATCGTTTCCTCACCGGTGACAAGACAGCTTTCACCTTCGCTGACCGCCGGCAGATACCCGATGCAGGTGATCTCTTCGCCGTCGGAAAGCATTTCAAAAACGGTATAGCCGTTCTTTTCATTCCGGTAGATAAGATGGGTGACGTACCCGCTGAATTGCTTCATCAGATGGGATCAGACGTCAGGAAAACCCTGTCCCGAAATGAACTCCACATATTTCCCGGTCCCGATGGCCACCGCCGTCATGGAATCTTCCGCCGTCACCGCGTGAATGCCGGTGCGGTCCGCCACCAGTTCTTCCAGTCCCTGGAGGAGAGAACCGCCGCCGGTCAGCACGATGCCGCGGTCGGCGATATCCGCCGCCAGTTCCGGCGGCGTGCGCTCCAGTACGCTGTGGATGGCTTCCATGATCTGGTTGCAGGGCTCCCTGAGCGCTTCCATCATCTCTTCTGTCGAAACTTCGATCACGACAGGCAGGCCCGTAACGAGGTTCCGGCCCCGTACGTCCATTTTTTCGACTTCAGGACGGGGAAAACAGCAGCCGATCTTCATTTTGATATCTTCCGCCGAGCGTTCTCCGACCAGCAGATTGTATTTTTTACGCAGGTAACGGACGATCGCGTCGTCGAAATCGTCTCCGGCGACCTTGATCGACGTGCTGACGACCGTACTGCCGAGCGAGATCACGGCAATATCGGTGGTCCCGCCGCCGATATCCACGACCATGTTGCCGCAGGGTTTGGAGATATCGATGCCGGCGCCGATCGCGGCGGCGATGGGTTCTTCTATGATATACACTTCCCGCGCGCCGGCCTGGAACGTGGCGTCTTCCACCGCCTTTTTCTCCACTTCCGTCGCGCCGCTGGGCACGCAGACCGCGATCCGGGGTTTGCGGAACGTCCGTTTCCCGACCGCTTTCTGGATGAAGTACTTCATCATCTTTTCAGTCACGGTATAATCCGAAATAACGCCCTGCCTCAAAGGCCTGACCGCCAGGATGTTCTCCGGCGTCCGTCCGAGCATGAGCCTCGCGTCTTCCCCGATCGCGACGATCCTGTCGGTGTCGCTGTCATACGCGACCACCGAGGGCTCCTTCAGGACAACGCCCCTGCCCCTGATGTACACCAGCACGCTGGCTGTTCCCAGATCGATTCCGATATCTGTGTACTGCATGCATCCTCCGTTGTTTCCGGCCATTGCCGGAATACGCCCTCATCCGTACCGGTCTTTCCCGTCCCGGCAGGAACTGCCGCCGGGCGTTTTCCTCTCTACAGTCTATGAGCGCCCGCCGGATTTGTAAAGCCCGAAGTGCGTTCAATAATCAGAAATTTACCACATCAGTCGGTCCGGGGGCCTGATTTTTGCCGTTTATCCCCCACAAACCATCTTCGGCGCCGGTGATCTTCGGGGTCTTCCCCCCACTTCGCGTTTACTCCCGTTCCGACGCCCCAAGCATCTTATGAACGTAATATCCGGTGTACGAATCATGCCTTCCGGCCACTTCCTCGGGCGTTCCCTGCGCGATCACCGTACCGCCCCCGTCGCCGCCTTCCGGCCCGATATCGATGATATAATCCGCCGTCTTGATGACGTCCAGGTTGTGTTCGATCACGACGACCGTATTGCCGCTTTCCGCCAGCTGGTGAAGGATGGCCGTCAGCTTGGATACGTCTTCAAAATGCAGGCCGGTCGTCGGTTCGTCCAGGATATAGATGGTCCGGCCGGTGCTCTTGCGGGAAAGCTCCGCCGCCAGCTTGATCCGCTGCGCTTCGCCGCCTGAAAGCTCCGTCGAAGGCTGGCCCAGCTTGATATACCCCAGGCCCACGTCGTTCAGGGTTTTGATCTTGTCCCGGATGCGCGGAACGTGTTCAAAGAAGTGCACCGCGTCCTCGACGGTCATGTCCAGGATGTCGTAGATGCTCTTTCCCCTGTACTTTACTTCCAGGGTCTCCCGGCTGTACCGCTATCCGTGGCAGACTTCGCAGGGCACGTAGACGTCCGGCAGGAAATGCATCTCGATCTTGATGATCCCGTCGCCGCTGCAGGCTTCGCACCGCCCGCCCTTCACGTTGAAGGAGAAACGGCCCTTGCTGTATCCGCGGGCTTTCGCCTCCTGCGTTCCGGCAAAAAGATCCCGGATCATGTCGAAAACACCCGTATAGGTCGCGGGATTGGAGCGGGGCGTCCGGCCGATCGGGGACTGGTCGATATTGATGACTTTATCCAGCTGCTCCATTCCCAGGATCTCGTCGTGCGCGCCCGGAATGATCCGCGCATGGTTCAGTTCCCTGGCCAGGCTCTTGTACAGGACCTCGTTGACGAGCGAACTCTTTCCGGATCCGGAGACGCCCGTTACCGCCGTGATGACGCCCAGGGGGAAACGAACGTCGATGTGTTTCAGATTGTTGACTGCGGCTCCCTTGACGGTCAGCCACCCGGACGGCGTCCGGCGGATCTTCGGAACGGCGATCTTCTTCTTTCCGGAAAGATACTGCCCCGTGATCGAGGCGGGCGTCTTCATGATCTCTTCCGCCGTTCCTTCCGCGACGACTTCCCCGCCGTGGATCCCGGCGCCCGGCCCGATATCGATGATATAATCCGCGGCGCGCATGGTGTCCTCGTCGTGTTCGACCACGATCACCGTATTCCACATGTCGCGGAGGCTCTTCAGCGTCCGGAGCAGCTTGTCGTTGTCCCGCTGGTGGAGCCCGATGCTCGGTTCGTCCAGGATATAGCACACGCCGACCAGGCCGGACCCGATCTGGGTCGCGAGCCGGATCCGCTGTGCCTCGCCGCCTGAAAGCGTCGCGGTCGCCCGGGACAGCGTCAGGTAATCCAGCCCTACGTCCACCAGGAACCGGAGCCTTGCCCGGATCTCCTTTAAGATCTGGGCGCCGATGACGGCCTGCATCTTCCCAAGCTTCAGGCCGTCCAGGAAAGCGGCCAGGTCCCGGATGGAAAGGCAGGTCATGTCGTAGATATTCTTATCCCCGACCGTAACGGCCAGGAATTCCCTGCGCAGACGCCGCCCGCCGCAGGTCTTGCAGGGCGTGATCTGCATGAATTCCTCGTACTGCTGCCTCGAAGTTTCCGAAAAGGTCTCCCGGTAGCGCCGCTCGGTGTTCCGGATCAGGCCTTCGAAAACGACCGGGTACACGCCGCTGCCCCGCTGCCCGGTATAATGGACGTCGACGCTGACGTCCGTCCCGTACATCAGGATATCCTGAACCTTCTGGGGATACTGCTCGTAAGGAGTGTCCAGGTCGAATTTAAACTTTTTCGCCAGCGCCAGCAGGATCGCGTTGGTAAAGCTCGACGGCTGCATGCATGACTGCCAGCCGAGCACGGCGATCGCGCCGTCGTTAATGGAAAGCTTCGGGTTCGGGACGATCAGGCGCGGGTCGAATTCCATCCGGTATCCGATGCCGGCGCAGTCCGGGCAGGCCCCGAACGGATTGTTGAACGAAAAACTCCGGGGCTCGATCTCCGGCATGCTGAAACCGCAGTCCGGGCACGCAAAATTCTGGGAAAACTGAAGGATATTCCGGTCGATCTCCCGGGCGCTGCCCACTTTTTTCCCGGTCGGCTCCTCAGCCTCCGCGTCCGGTCTCCGGTCCACGATCTCGATCTGCAGCAGGCCTTCCGTCAGCGCCAGCGCGTTTTCGACGGAATCGGTCAGCCTGCGCCCGATGTCCGGCCGGACGACCAGCCGGTCGATCACGATCTCGATGTCGTGCTTGATATTTTTGTCCAGTTCGATCTCTTCCGAAAGCTCGTGCAGGATCCCGTCGATCCGCACCCGGACGTAGCCGGCGCGCTGCGCCCGCTCCAGGACCTTTTCATGACGGCCTTTCCTGCCGCGCACGACCGGCGCCAGGACCTGGATCCTCGTTCCTTCAGGCAGCTGGAGGACCTGGTCGACCATCTGGTCCACGGACTGCCTCGCGATCTCCCTGCCGCAGTCCGGACAGTGCGGGATCCCGATCCGGGCATAAAGCAGACGGAAATAATCATAGATCTCCGTAACGGTCCCGACCGTTGAACGGGGATTGCGGTTAGTGGATTTCTGGTCGATGGAGATCGCAGGCGACAGGCCTTCGATATTCTCCACGTCCGGTTTTTCCATCTGCCCCAGGAACTGTCTGGCGTAGGACGACAGCGAT
>JAEEGL013660559.1_pt1 | contig 18462 bp, 19 predicted proteins | sample 9134231 | NCBI WGS metagenome assembly JAEEGL01 (sample SAMN16246548, study PRJNA631951) | gut metagenome | biome: gut microbiome; feature: rumen; material: fiber-attached | host: Bos | place: Iran: Karaj | collected 2018-10 | reverse complement strand
TTTCCCTGAATACCAACGGATTGAAGGCAAGCCAGGCTACTATTGTTTCGACACAATTCAAACAAATTGTTGTGTTATGCCCGACAGCAGTCACCAGTATACAGGGCGAGTTTATGTGCTTACAAACGGCTGTTCCATGTCAGCAGCAACGATTTTCCCTGCGGTATTGGTACGCAACCGCCGCGGTGTAAGCGTTGGTCGCGAGACCGGTTCTGCATACCACTATATTACAGCTCTTGAGCGAGCCAACATTATATTGCCAAACTCTCTTAACACTGTCGCCATCCCTATGGTAAAAGTAGTTTTCGATACCACTGTTTGCGAGCGCACTCCGTGGGGACGCGGACTATTGCCCGACTACGAGTTACCGCTCTCCTACAACGAGATTACAATGGGCGCCGATGGCGAGACCGATGTTATGCTCGAATACGCACTGCAACTGATTGCCGAAGGCAAATATCTCAGCGAAATCGATCCGTTTGCCGAAATCGATGCTCCCAAAACCGACGAGGATTCTGAAAGTGACAATAACCTGTGGATATGGATTTTAGTAGCCATCGGCATTATATCTGTTGCAGGAATATTTATTGGATTCCGCTGTAGAAAGAATAGACAAAAAGCATAAGGCATCGAATGATGTGAAAAATATTCTTCCATGACGAAATGGAAGTTGAGATAAAAATAATATTTTTGTCTCGAATTTGTACGCAACACAATGTAGTAAAGGCGTTAATTGTAAATGTATGCAACTGAATAATTTTGGATATAAAAGCGAAAGATTAATCAAAAATATAGTTACCGTAATTATATTTTTAGTCCTATTCTGCCCCCTCTCCTTTTCCCAGCAACCCACCGTTTCAATCCTCGGTGACTCGTATAGTACTTTCGAGGGCTACACAACACCGTTGGAAAACGAGCAATGGTACTTCAAGACCAAACGCGACCGTACCGATGTGGAAAAAGTCGAGCAGACCTGGTGGTGGATTCTTTGCGAAGAATACGGCCTGCAACTCGAAATCAACAACTCGTACAGTGGCTCAACAATCAGCTATAGTGGATACTACGGCCGCGACTACAAGGACCGCTCTTTTATCACTCGCGCGCCAAACATCGGTAATCCCGACATAATTCTCGTCTTCGGAGCAACAAACGACGACTGGGCGGGAGCACCACTCGGCACACTGAAATATGAAGGCTGGTCTGAAGAAGACTTGTACTCCTTCCGCCCCGCAATGACTTACCTTGCAAACTACTTGGCCGACAGTCATCCCAAATCAAAAATATATTTCATTGTAAATGATTGTCTTAAAGATGAAATAACATCAACAATCCGCGAAGTCTGCAATCATTATGGGATTTCGGTCGTTGAGTTGAAAAACATCGCCAAGAAAACCAGCCATCCGACAGTTGCTGGGATGAGGCAGATTGCCGAACAAGTTGGAACTGCTTTAAAACCAAAGGAGTAACAGATGCCAGAAATTGGTTCAAATACAGACACTTGGAAGACATACTTTTATGTCCTTGCCGAAGCAATTGCCAACAATGCCATCGACGAGGCGCAAGCAAGACACAATTTCCTGCAATACAGGCTCTCGGCTTTGTTCGACACGACACCGCGTGGTGTGGAAAGTTTCTCGGAGGACAGTTTTCTTACCGAACTTCGCCGGCAAGGACTTACGCCAGACGATTTTCCTTACGACAATGTCCATAACTGCTACGAAATTAGAATGAAAAACCATACATTCTGTCTGTTCTGCACCGAATTTATAACATTTTTCTCGCAGAACGCCTACCACATTTCCACCGACAGCAACAAGGACGGAAGTGTAAACATTACCAGCTTGCCAACCAAACCGACGGCACAAATACTACATACTGCCGACGGACTTTTCCCTGAATGGGAAAAGCAATGGCCCGACACATACCGCCTTGCGACAAAAGTTGCCAAGCAGTTCGCCATCGACAGCCGAACCATTGATGCCATAGCGAGTTCGTTCCTCACTGGCTGCGGAAAATACAGCATCGAGCACCATATCGGCAAATCAACGCTACAGGCTGGCGGACTTTCATTTATTCTCGACCACGGCACATTTGCCAACGATTATGCAAAAATTATGGGCGAAATACTTGTTTCGATGAAAGAAAGGAGTCTAAAATGCTGAAACGCCAGTACTATATAAATCGACTTGCCGAAGACATCAGGATTTGCCGCGAAAACGGCACCGATACAACTGCGGAAATTAGGATTAGCAGGCGCAAGTTCATCAGCAACTGCATAAATCAGCTAATGTACGACAAGCCATACGCTCACGCTGGATTTTCGATAGAACCCATGATTGAACGGCTGAAAAGTCAAGGTATTGCAGATGAAAGAATAACTGTAAAGCCACGTCGTGAATATGAAATTGACCTTTGCGACACCAAAATCGTTATAAAAATGCGCTTCGACAGCCGCTACGGACAGATTTCGAAAATGGTTCCGCAAGACCTGTTTGACGAAATTGACATTTCGGACAAAAATCCAGACGACATTGCCGATATAATCATTTCGATTGGCAACTCGTACGCCGAATGGAACCGCGAGTGGGACAGCATAGCAGACGAAGCCATGCGACTATCGAAAACTCAAGATGTAGAACGGATGTCGCTCGAAACGCTCATTGCATCCAAGCTCAAAGGCAGCGGAATCGAATATATGCTCGAGCACAAGAAAACGAAATCGACGCTTACCGTAAAGGTCGGCTCGCGCAAGATAAGCATGGATATAAGCCATCGCAGACTTGTCGAGACCTGCGTAAACCTGCTGCCCACAATACGCGACGCAATGGAAAAACTAAACGCCATTCCCGACGAAATAAGCATCGAAACAGCAAGCACAAAGGAAATATGGATAAAATCGTAACAGCAATGCACACAGAAACCGACATAATATCCCAACTTGCCGAAGACCTTGAAATTGCCCGTCTTTGTGGCGATGATGAAACCATAGCAAAAGTTCATTTCGTGCAGCATAAGATGTCGGAAACCATATCGCCCGCCAAAGAAAAAGAATTCCATCTCGCAGCCGAACTGCTTGTCAGAAGACTTAAAGACAATGGTTTTGCAATTCAAGAGCTCTCCGCTGGCAACAGCATCATAAACATCGACCTTGGTACAATCTGCATCGAAGTGTATAGGCACGACTACCTGGGAAACGGCTATTTCCGCTTTGTGATGAACGGGCAGAAATCGGCGGAATACAAGATTTGCATTTCAACAGAGCAACTTGCCCAAACAATAACCGACTTGCCCGAGCTCGTCGCCAACTGGCTCGAAACAGACTATACCGAAGCTAAGGCAGAAGCACACAAGCTGACTAAACAGCAGAAAATAAGCCGTCTATCGGCACAAACCTTGCTCGAAAACATTCTCAAGAAATTGGAAGTTTCGTACAGCATAGAGCATCTCTCCAACCGTAGCGAAATAAGTGTTGCTCTTGCAAACGACAAGCAACTGCACTTCTGCATAAATTACAACGATTTTGCCACCGAAATAGGGAAAATTCCCGAATTGATACGCTCGGCACAGTATTTTACGGAAAGGTTTCCTAAAGCAACATTAGAAGACAAACAATAACACTATTATTGTGCACGCTCTTCCTGCTGTGATTCTTTCAATGCTCGTACGTGTGTTATCAATGCATACACCATAAAAGCCAAGCCAGCAGTATACAAAACCGTTCCTAACCAACTTAACCAGTCGCCATCCCAGTTGCGGATAAAAATCCAGTACATGCTGAATATATACAGGAAAATTCCTGCAACAGAAAGAACAATCATTGACTTTATTCCGCTGTCACCTTTTACCTTCTTATAAAAAAAGTAGGCTGCAACAAATATTGCAACGGCAAAGATTATCCCACATGATAAAAATGCGCCAACAAATGTATACATAATTATTCCCATTCTATTTATCAACTTTATAATTCCTCTGCGAAAACACCACTACCAGCGACCAATACATTGGCTAATACGCAAGCAAGCATAAGCATTACACAACAGAATTTCCCCTTCATAAAACATCAATTAAATTTTCGGCAAAAATAATATTTTTGACAACAAACAGCAAAAAATTATAATTTTTTCTTAGTCTAATAATTTATGGTTATCCAGCCCTTGTATTTTCATCATTTTTGGGGATTGCGCACTCACTGCAATGACAATAACTTTGCATATCCAAAGTTAATAAAGCATACAAAATCATCGTAAAAATCCGGCTGTGCCGTCTGACACAGCCATTTTTTTTGCATGCAGTTAGCATAAAACTTGTACATTTGCAACCATAAACTAAATATTACAGAAACAGATAGTCGAACTAACATACAAGAATGACACCTCAGGAATACATAGCCATCCTATCCGACCGTATTAGCGAATGCATTGCTCACGGATACGACTACGCACCGATAGTGGAACGCGGCAAGGACGACTATATCAGCGAGAAGGTCGGCGAAATGATCTACCATTCCATATGGAAACGCAAGGACATCAGCATAGACCTGCTTGTTGAACACCTCGTGGAACTGGGCGTGCCAGCCGAAAACATTTTCGAAAAGGACGGTGACATTGCCGTAAGAATGAGCAATGTAAACATCACAATCAAAAAGTCGGAAGCTTATAGACTCGGTGTGAAAATAGGCTTCTGCCTCGGCAACAACCTCTTCGACGTCACACGTAATGAAGAAAACGCCATCGCACGGATTTTCACCGAGATAGACCGGCAATATCCAGTATGGGAACAAGAATGGAACGAAATATTCGTCGAAATCAGCAAGCAGACAAAAAACATCGACATTTCAATACTTTCAATCGATGCTGTAGTACGCAACAAATTGAAAGGAAACAACTTTCCTTTCCACATCGAACACTTTGCCGACGAATCGAAATTGTCGCTGCTCGTAGATGGCAACCGCCAGATTACAATCGTCATACCGCACGACAACATCGCTGCGACCTTAGCGTCACTTAACGAAACAATAAACCGCACAACCGAAATATTAAAGCAGTTGCCACCTTCGGTAATTGTTTCGGAAAACTCGCACGACGACTGGGAAACAATATGAGAACCGCAATTGCCATATTGGGATTTCTGCTGCTTGTATTCGCCACATCGTATGCCCAAACAGACGAGAGAAACCGCCGCAACATAAAGGGCAATGTGGAATCGTACACCGAAAGCAAATACAAGATTGTCTATTCGCCCGACGGCTACACAAAAGGAGAATGCCTCAGCAGCAAAACAATCAGTTTCGATGACAATCGGTCTGACACAACCTCCAACGACTTTACCTACGACTACAACAACGATAGTCGAGCTACAACCTTCGTATTTAAGCCGACTGGCAGAATTACAATCAACGAACGCAAACGCACTTTCACAATCGAACGCACCGATGCCAAGTTCGTTTGCACCTACAAGCAGAGCATACACCAGCCCACATCGGCGAAATTCTATCCATGCCGCGGCTGCCGCCGACAGGAAGGCAGAACAGCCATATTCAAGTACGACAAGCAAGGAAACATCCTGAAAGTCAGCAACTACATTTCACAGATAGAAGTTAACGGCGATTACATATCGAGTACACGAAATTCCTCCTATAATTCATCAACAAAGTACGAACTGACCTTCGAATACGAGTACGACCACCTAGGCAACTGGACAAGCCAAAAATGTTACAATGCACAAGGAATGCTGGTTGAATGGAAAGAGAGGGAATACAAATACAAATATAAATTTGAGGATTTGAAGAATACATTGTAGCGATGCAATGCCTTGCGTCGCAAAAAAAAACATCATACGACAAATTTTGTCGCACGTCACATATACCTTTGCCACGAAAATAATAGAAAACAATGTATGCAAAGTGCGTCAGATGGACTATCTTTGCAAACCGAAAAATTGAAAGGCATACGCAATGGCAACAAACGTTAACACCAAGGAACTGAAGGAAATACTCGAGACTACGCCCGACAAGCAGAACATTATGCTAGTTGGAAAACATGGTATCGGCAAGTCGGAAATTCTCACAGATTTCTTCGAGAAGAAGGGCATGAAGGTAACTGCACTTTTTCTCGGACAGATGAGTGACCCTGGCGACCTTATCGGACTTCCGCGCCTTGACGAAAGCACTGGCAAGACAATGTTCATGCCCCCTTACTGGTTCCCGACCGACGGCAAGCCTATCGTACTATTCCTCGACGAGCTTAACCGCGCCCGTCCCGAAGTGCTGCAAACAATCATGGACTTGGCGTTGAACCGCAAACTTGCAGGCAGAAGTCTTCCCGAAGGCAGTCGCCTGATTTCGGCAGTAAACGAAGGTGAAGAATATCAGCTCACCGACCTCGACCCTGCCCTTGTCTCGCGTTTCAACATCTACAATTTCCGTCCTACCGTTGCCGAATGGCTGTTGTGGGCTGCCGAACAGAAAGTAGACGAGCGCGTCATTACTTTCATTCAGGAAAATCCACGCTTCCTCGACACCAGCGACCGTGCCGCTGACGAAACTGGCCTCGACAAAACTCCAGACCGCCGTGCTTGGAAAAAAGTTTCCGACTGCATAAAGGATTGCCCCGAACTGAAAGCAATTCACAAGAAAATAATTTCGGGAATCGTTGGCGCACAAGCAACTACGGCGTTCATAAGTTCAATATCGCAGAATAAAGTCCTTAGTGCTAAGGAAATCCTTATGAACTACGAAAAGCACAAGGCCAAGATTGAAAAATATATGTTGCACGAAACCGCTGTTGCCAACGAATCCATTTTCCGTTTCCTCGAAACTCAGGAATTTTCCGACGACGACAAGCCGACAATCGCACAGAATCTTGCATTATATGTAAAAGGATTGCAGTCACCTAAGAAAAAGGAAGAGTTTGCACATTTCGTATCGATTTACGAAAAAGGCGCCTACACTCAGGCGATTGTCTTCATACTAACTGAAACGCCAGAACTTTACGCACAGATGACTAGCTTCATCAAAAATCTGTAGAAATGGAAGAACGAATTCGGAAGATAAGCGAACGGTGGTTCCTTGTCGAGCCTGCGCTGTTCTCGATTTACTGCACCCATCAGCTTGCGACAAACGTGCTGATGGACTGCCCCATCCGGTGCGGACAGGGAATGGTGGAATACAATCCGAACATCATGGGCACTTTCACCGATGCAGAACTAGAAGAAGCTTTGCGCTCCGAAATGATTCGCCTTTTCCTGAAGCATCCATACGAACGTCAACCCGAAAATTCACTTCCCGAAGCACTCTCATTCGGCAGCGACATGGTTTTGGGACAGCACTACCACTTCAAGACTCTGCATTTCATTTCCGCCGACAATTTCCAACTACCTGCTGGAGAATGCTTTGAATGGTATGTGGACAAACTGAACGAAATTCTTCGTAAATCTTCCGCTACGCCCGAAAAAAGCGAAAACGACAGCGACGACAAGGCCGACGGCGACAATCGGGACGAAAGCGAAGAGGAAAACAACGATGGCGGAAACGGCAACGAAGGTGATGGAAATGATGGCGAAGGCAATTCCAACAATGGTGAAAACGACAACTCCGATGGTGGAAGCGGTGAAAGCGACCAGAACGGCGAAGGTGCCGACGATGGCGACAACGAAGCCTCTGTCGCTGACGATGGACAAAGCGAGTTCGGCAATGGACTAGGCGAAAACAAGAATCAAAACGGGTTCACACAGCAACAGCTGGACTCTGCCCGCGACCACTCGGCACTTTGGGAAGAAGACGAACTTAAGCAACAGGAAATCAATGAGATAATTGCGAGCACAACCAACTGGGGAAGTATCCCCGGCGATATGGTCGAACAGATAAAGGCCTCGCTAACGGTGCACCTCGACTACCGCAAAGTGCTTTCGAGTTTCCACACCAGCATATTGTCGAGCCACAGACACTTAACGCGAATGCGTCCCAACCGCCGCAGCGGATTCGAACAAATGGGAAGCATCTACGAATTGGCGTCGAAACTGCTTATTGCTGTGGATGTTAGCGGCTCAGTGACAAGCAAAACCTTGCAAGCATTCTACTCGGTAATTGCGCGTTTCTTCAAATACGGCATCGAAACAATAGACACAATACAGTTCGACACAGAACTCAAGGAATTGGAAACTTTCAAGAAGGCTGCCAAAGAGGTAAAAGTCACAGGACGAGGCGGAACCAGTTTCCAGCCAATCTTCGACTATATACGCGAACATCGTCAGTACGACGGACTTATAATCCTCACCGACGGCTATGCCCCTGCCCCTCAAGTCGATTTTCCGATGCGTACCAAGGTGCTATGGATTTGTCAGGGCGAACAAGAATACAACGAGCACAAGGACTGGATGAAAAAGACGGGAAAAGTCTGCTGGATAAAATTTTAGGCACAAAAAAAACGGCAACCATGGTTGCCGTTTTTTTTATCTAATGTACAATTTTTATTCCGAAGCCTCGTTCGTTTCGCCAATAGCGCCATAAACCTTCGAAAGAGCAGCTTCCATCTTAGGTTCGTATTCGAGCTGAATCTTTTCTGCCAATGCTTCCATTTCTTCGTCCGAAACGCAATTGCAATCGCCTTCAAGCGATTCCATCTTTTTGTTCTCTTCTTCGGTAAGCACATCATCCATTGCCTTGCCGCTAGTCAGGTTTTCAATGGTCTTCTCGTAAGTAAGCCGCAACATGGTTTCGTAAGTAGCCAATACGGCATCTTTGTTACCGTCCTTGCAATATGCGACCATTGCATCGATAGCATCGCCCAAAGTCTTGATTTCCTTTGTTGCACATTCGGTCTTTTCTGCCTCTTTACTATCAGTTACGTTTTCAGTCTTCGACTTGCACGAACCAAGAACCAATACCATTGCCATTGCGCATGACAAAACCAATAAAATACTTCTTTTCATATTCACAAAATTAAACATTAATTACAAAAAATCTATTTCGCCGCTCAACTGCTACTCCTCGTTAATACTCGGCTTCCACTTTTTCAGTAATTTCCTGAATGTCTTCACTAGAAATACAATCACAGTCGGAGAGAGCATCCAGCCTCTGTTCTTGTTCCTCCGTAAGTACCCTCTCACCCAACATGTATTCATTTGACTGCTTTATTGTCTTATCCAACGTCAACCTCAATATCGTTTCGTAGGCAACCAACGCAGCATCCCGATTATTCGACTTGCATGCAGCCTCCATATCGCCAATAGCTTTGTCCAAAGCTATGTCATTAGTCGATAATTCCTTTGCCTTTTCCGACTTAAAACTTTCAGATTTAGGCTCAGACTTGCACGATCCTAACGACAGCGACAAGGCCATCATCACAAATAACAAAATCTTCCCAAAAACTTTAGTCATATTGCATACCTTTCTATTCACAAGGCAAAGATAGCAAAATTCTTTTAACCGCAATGAAAAATATCAAAAAATTTACTTTAATCAGTTTCACATCTTGCAATTAAACATTAACTTTGCGTACTGAAAAAAACAAACAGATATGCAACTAATTGACGGAAACAAAATTGCAAAGGAAATAAAGGCAGAAATCGCCGAATCGACCAAGAAACTTATTGAAAAAACTGGCAAAACGCCAAAACTGACAGCTATTCTCGTCGGACACGACGGAGGTAGCGAATCGTATGTAAGCTTCAAGATGAAGGATTGTCAGGAAGTTGGATTCATCTCCGACCTTATCCGCTTCGAGGACGATGTTACCGAAAAGGAACTGCTCGACACCATCGAAAAGCTCAACAACGATGCAAGCGTAACTGGTTTCATCGTACAACTTCCATTGCCGAAGCACATAAACGAGCAGAAAGTTATCGAAGCCATAAATCCCGAAAAGGATGTTGACGGCTTCCACCCAACCAATGTCGGCAAGATGACAATCGGTCTGCCATCGTTCGTATCGGCAACCCCGATGGGTATAACACTGTTGCTCAAGCGTTCGGGCATCGAAACCAGCGGAAAGAACTGCGTGGTGATAGGTCGCAGCAACATCGTAGGCCGACCGCTCAGCATACTCATGTCGCAGAAGGAAATGAACTGCACCGTTACCGTTTGCCACAGCGCAACCAAGAACATGAAGGAAATATGCGCCAACGCCGACATCCTCATCTCGGCAATGGGCAAACCCAACTTCGTCACCGCCGACATGGTGAAAGAAGGTGCCGTTGTAATAGATGTCGGCACAACCCGTATGCCATCAACCGAGACAAAGAGCGGATTCAAGCTCACCGGCGATGTCGATTTCAAGAATGTTGCCGACAAGTGCTCGTACATAACACCCGTTCCTGGTGGCGTTGGTCCTATGACACGTCTTTCGCTGCTACTCAACACCTTGAAGGCTGCCGAAAAGACTTTCTAATAATCTAAGGAGATCACGGACAGCTTGATTTTCACGATTCCGCTTCGCATCATCGGGAAATCATAGCTTCCAAGATGACTACAAACCGCAATACAAACTATGGAAGAAGAATTGCACCTTGTCAACGACCTCGCGCTGATACTCATATCGGCTGGCGTAATGACATTGATATTCAAGAAACTGAAACAGCCGCTAGTACTTGGATACATTGTGGCAGGGTTCCTCGTTGGACCGCATTTCGACTTTTTCCCGACTGTAATCGAAGAAGCAAGCGTTTCGGAATGGTCAGAAATCGGTATCATCTTCTTGCTTTTCGCCTTAGGACTCGAATTCAGTTTCAAGAAACTATTCTCGGTCGGAAGCACGGCTTTCATAACGGCAGGCTGCGAAATTCTGCTTACATTCAGCATTGGAGCACTTACTGGCTACCTGCTCAACTGGAGCCTGATAGAATGCATATTCCTCGGCGGTATGCTGTCGATGTCATCCACCACAATTGTCATAAAAGCTTTCGACGACCTAAAACTGAAAGGTGAAAAATTTGCCGACATTTCGCTGGTCGTGCTTATCATTCAGGACCTTGTGGCAATTCTTATGCTCGTCTTGCTACCGACAATCGCCACGGGAAAAAACTTCGAAGGCAGCGAAATGATTTTCAGCATATTGAAGATGGTTTTCTTCCTTGTGTTGTGGTTCCTCATAGGTATTTATGTTTTCCCTACCTTCTTCAAACGTTCAAAAAAACTGATGAACGACGAAACCCTGCTGATTATTTCGGTAGGCTTGTGCTTCGGTATGGTAACATTGGCTGTATTCACAGGCTTCTCATCGGCTTTCGGAGCGTTCATCATGGGGTCTATCCTTGGCGAAACCGTCGAAGGTGAACACATAGAACATAACCTCAAGAGCATCAAGGATTTGTTTGGTGCAATATTCTTCGTTTCGGTAGGCATGATGGTTGACCCGAAAATCCTCGTCGAATATTGGCTACCGATTCTAATTCTCTCATTAATAACTATTTTCGGCAAGACCCTGGTATCGGCTTTCGGTGTAATGATTGCTGGCAAGAACATCAAGACAGCCTTGCAGACTGGCTTCAGTCTGGCTCAGGTAGGCGAATTTGCGTTTATCATTGCCGGACTTGGAAACTCGCTAGGCGTAATGAACGCAAATATTTATCCAATAATTGTCGCCGTTTCGGTAATCACGACATTTACAACGCCATACGGAATCCGTCTAGCCTCACCAATAGCCGATGCAATCGAAAAAAGGCTTCCGCAAAAAATAAAAGACAGACTTGACAACTACGCACAGCGTCAAAATTCTGTCAACCTCGAGAGCGACTGGAAAAAACTCATAAAATACTATTCTGTAAGAATCATAATCTACGGCATAATTCTCACCGCCATCTGGCTTGCTGCAGTAAAATGGTTCTATCCTTTTATGAACGACAAACTCAGTGAATGGAACCATATAGTAGTGGGAATCATCAACTTCCTTATTACAGCACTTGTAATGGCACCATTTCTGCGCGGGCTTATGGTACAGAAAAAGGACATCCGCCCCACAGTGCTCAAACTTTGGAACGACAGCCGTTTCAACCGTGGCGGAATCGTGGCTTTCACCCTGCTGCGCTACTTCATAGCAACCACATTCTTAACGCTGACACTTTTCAAGACTTTCAACTGGAATGCATGGGTTATAATCCTGATTGCCATTGCGTTGGTTATAATATTGATACTTTCGCAACGCACACTCAAACGATTCTCCCGCATCGAACAGCAGTTTATAAGCAACCTGAACTCAAAAGAAGCCATCGACGAAGAACACAAGCCAATCCGCAAAGGTTTCAACGAGAATTTCAAGGAACACGATATCGACCTCACACCATACATTGTGCCTGTAGCTTCCGAGATTGTCGGCTTCACAATAAAGGAACTAAATCTGCGTCAACGTTTTGGAATTAACATTGTGAAGATTGACCGTGGCAAGAAGCACATCAACCTGCCGTCGGGCGACGAGCGCATTTTCCCGGGCGACAGAATCCTCACCATAGGCACCGACAAACAGAACAAGGCTTTCGCAGAATTTATGCGTCAGCAGGAAAACCTTGAAAATGAACTGGAAAGCCACGAAGATGAAGATTTTGAAAACACCAAGGTTGCCCTTGAATCGTTTGTAGTGGAAGCCAATTCACCCATCAACGGCAAAAGCCTACGCGATTGCGGAGCAAGGGATTTAGGCTGCATGATTGTCGGCATCGACCGCGGAATGGAGTCGATAATGAATCCCGACCCGTCGCTTGTATTCGAAACCGACGATGTAGTGTGGGTAGTAGGCAGCAAGGCAAACGTACAAAAACTCTGCTAAGATGAACCGACAGACGCTATCGTCGATACTGAAGCTGTTTGCTATCTCGGCAAACAAGCAAAACGACAGCGACATAACAAGCATCATATTGAAATTCAAGTCGTTCCTCGGCGAAACCATCGAAAGTTCCTACATTGACGAATACACCGCTGAATTTGAAAAGGCTCTAGAAGAATACGCTTCATTTTCGAACAAACGACTGTCGCTCAACTCGGTACGACTTATAAAGATTTGCAACGAAACCAGCCGTAACCTTTCGCCCGACGACCGCATACAAGTGCTTTTCTACCTCGAAAAATTGCTTTTCCCAGCCACCGAGCAGTCGGAAGAATTCATGCAACTTGTTGCCGACATATACGAAACCGAAGAAACGACGCTCAATCAGATAAAAAGCCTGCACTCCGAGAATAAAAACGATTGTCTCCCAATTATTTGTAACGAAGAAACCGCAGGTGCATTTGTAATTTTTTCCGAAAATCTGGCAGCTATAAAATCATTTGGCGAACTTTTGGTCAACGGACAGAAAATCGCCAATGGAGAAACAGAACTTATTGGCATAAACTCGATTGTAAGTACCACAGACAATAGAAAATACTATCTTAAAGACCTGATTACACTCGCAGGAGCAATTAGGAATAACAATAAGTTCAGTTTGATTCTCAACGATTTATGCATAAAACGAAAAGGTAGGACTTTTGTCCATCCCCTATCGTGCAAAATGCATAGCGGCGAACTTATCGGCATAATGGGAAGAAGCGGTTCGGGAAAAACCACTCTGCTAAAGGCAATTGCTGGTGCCGAAAAGTCGTATTCGGGACAAATATTCAAGCAGTCAGGAAGCGGCAACTACGATTTTTCACGTTCGTATCTTCCTCAGGCAAACGCACTTATTCCGCTTTTCACAGTAAGGGAACACCTTGAACAGCGTCTCGACTTCCTGCAGGGAAACGACAACCGCGACGGCAAGATAAAACAGGCATTGGAAAGTGTAGAGCTTGAAGATTTTGCGAACAACATTGCAGCAAAATCGGATGGTTCGCCGTGGCAAATTTCGGGAGGACAACAGAAACGACTCGGCATAGCAATGGAAATGCTTGCCAACCCCGATGTTTTCATCCTCGACGAGCCGACAAGCGGACTTTCGTCAACCGATTCGCTGAAGATTGTCGCACTGCTACGCAAAATAGCCTCCGAAGGAAAAGTCGTAATTGCCTCGATTCATCAGCCCGACTACGAAACCTTCATGATGTTCGACAAGATTCTCATCATCGACGACGGCGGCTATCCCATATTTTACGGAAAACCAAGCGAATCGGCAGAATATTTCCGTCGCCTTACCGGTCGCATCGACAAGGAATCGCTGCTCGAAACGCACTTCAACCCAGGAGTAATCCTAAACATCATTACCGAAACAGCCCAAAATACGGGAAACGATACAAACCAACGTATTACATCGCCTGAAGAATGGTACGGAAAGTTTGTCGAAACCACCGAACGCCTATCGCTGCAAAGCGGAATAAAAGAAGTCGCACAAAGAAAATTCAATCCGCTAAAATCGTTTTTCTCGCAACTGAAATTTTCGTTCCGCTGCGACTTTCACAACAAGGTGCGCACGGCAATGCTCCTTGCAATCCCACCAGCAATGACCATTGCGATGTCGCTGATTACAAGCTTCTCGCATTCAGACGAATACGCATATTTTTCGAATCCGAACATCCCGGCCTGGCTTATGATGATGCTCATCACAGCATTTTTCATCGGACTGGTACTCTCGGCGCACGAGTTCATATTCCTGCGGCAGTTCCATCGTAACGAACACATAATCAGCGACAAAAGAACCTCGCTAACACTGGCAAAAATCACAAAGTACATAGTGCATTCGGGCATAATTTCAGTCTTGATGACATTGCCAGCAACAGCCATTGAAGATTGTATCTTCCTATTCCCAAGCATGTTTGCAACGATTTGGCTGCTCACATTCTGCGGATGCATTACGTCAATGATATTATCAATGTTCTTCCGAAGCATTTCGACAGTCTACCTGCTGATACCTATTATTGTAATTCCACAAATGATTTTTTCGGGCGGACTTGTACAGTACGACAACTTCAACAAGCATTTTGTAAAGGACGACGGAATGCCGCTTTTTGCCGACCTTATGCCGATACGCTGGGCCGACGAAGCCTGCATGACCGAGGCCTACATTGTCAATCCAGTGGAACAGGAAATCTTCGATGCAAAAGTTTCTCTTTACGAAGCGGCAGAAAGAGTTGAAGCCACAACAGACCAGGAACTTATAGTTCAACTTCGCAAGCAGAAAAACGATGCCCAGACCGAAATTGACCGTCGACTCGAGCGCATACAGAATCCCGACAGCGTATACAAGCATTTCGGCAATATGTACATCTCGAAGATTGTAACTGCGACAAAATCAGGCAGCATCCCTCCTATTTACGCAACTCAGCAAAACGGGAAAACGATTTTCCTCTGCGGACACAAAATGCTTGCAGGAAAGGCATTCAGTACATTTGGCTACAATGTAATGATGCTCGTGATAATGAATATCATACTTTGCCTTGCATTGGTCGTGCTAGCAAAAACAAAAAAGCTATAACCACTTGGGTGTTATATTTATTGTAAAGGTTCTCCAATGACAATTTTGTTGCCGGAAGTGTCTGATGCAGTATCGGCAATTTCCCACATTGCATAAAGCGTCATATCTTCATAAATCTTTATCCTCTGCTTGTCGGCGTACGCTTTTCCAGAACCGTCTTTTATCGTATTCCACCCGGCAAACTCGTATCCTCCGTTGGTAAAAGTATTGGCAAGCAACTGCTTTAAAACGCCTTCGGTAAATAACTGATGGCTCATGATACCTTCTCCACCATTTGCATCGAAAGTCACAGTATAAGTCCTTATTTCGGGTTCACAACCACAAATTGTCACCATTGAAGTAATGACAAGAACAAAAAATACTATTTTTCTCATTAAAACATTCATATACTTTTCGAATAAAACGCATCCACAGACTGGAATGCACCATATAATGAACTTTGATTGTTGAGACGTTTTACCGATTCGATCATCTTAGCGACAAAAGCCTCAAGTTTTACCATATATTCCTGCTCGCCAATTGTTCCGTCGGCAACCATCGACAGGCCTTTCTCCCAACTTGCAGTAAGCTCCGCATTCAGCATCTGGCGTATTGACGCATTAATGACCTCGTACACGATTTCGCCAAGCCTAGTCGGGGTAATTATCTGCGTTTTCTTATTTAGGTTAAGGTACTCAATTTTAACCAATTTGCTCAATATTTCGGCACGGGTAGCACTTGTACCTATTCCGCTACCTTTTATTTGAGCACGAAGTTCCTCATCTTCAATCAACTGACCTGCATTTTCCATTGCAAGAATCAGCGAACCAGAATTGTATCGCTTGGGCGGAGTAGTTTCGCCTTCCTTTATCTCGTAGCCTGCTACTGGCAAAGTAGAACCTTTGCGCAGTTTATTTACAAACTCGAAACTTCCAGTATCGACCACCTCGTCCTTGTCCTGCGATTGCTTATCGTCGTCAGCTTTTGGCATACCAGCAACTACAAGATAACCAGCATCTTCCAGAACCTTGAAATTTGCGAACAAATGTTCAGCGCCGACCTGCATGTCAATCGAAACCTTGCGGTATTCGGCTGGAGGGAAGAATATTGCAAGGAAACGCCGAGCAATACGATCGTAAACCTTGCAAGCAATATCGGAACACGAAGTAAGATTTGACACTCCCTGTCCAGTTGGAATTATTGCATAGTGGTCGGTAATCTGCTTGTCGTCGACATAGCGGCTCTTGCCGATCTTAGCATAAAGCCCAAAGCCTTTTATCTGCTTCGTAAACTCCAAATATTCGGCCTGCGTGGCAAGTCCGTGCAAGTTTTTTGTAATCTCCTTTGCCACAGCCGACGAAAGCACACGCGCATCGGTACGTGGATATGTAACAAGTTTTTTCTCGTATAAATCCTGAACAATATTCAAGGTTTCGTCGGGACTTATCTTGAACAACTTGGAGCACTCGTTCTGCAATTCGGCCAAATTGAACAGCAGCGGAGGATTTTTCTTTTCCTTTTTCTTTTCAATTCCAGCGATTTGGGCTGTTTCGCCTTCGGCTTTCATAATTTCTATGCAAGCTTCGGCATCGTCGCGCTTGCGGAAACCGTTTTCCTTGTATAAAAGCGGAGAATTGAAATATTTTGAACCTTCAACGGCTTTCCATTCACCTTGGAACGAGCCTTCATCGTTGCCAAACTGACCCATTATGCGATAAAACGGCGTTTTTACAAACGAGCGAATTTCTCGTTCGCGCCTTACTATCATGCCCAATACGCAAGTCATGACACGACCAACAGCGACAACGCAATTCTTGTCAAGCTTCATAAAGTTTTTCACATGATAGCCGTACTTCAAGGTCAGGATACGACTGAAGTTTATACCCATAAGGTAGTCTTCCTTGGCGCGCAAATAAGCAGAATCGGACAATGCATCGTATGCCGACAGTGGCTTTGCCTCGCGTATTCCGCGCAGAATTTCCTCCTCTGTCTGTGAATCAATCCACACGCGACGGCGCTGTTTCTCGGTAGGCACGCCAGCCATTTTATCCACCAACCTATATATATATTCACCCTCGCGGCCCGAGTCGGTGCAAACGTATATGCAATCGACATCGGCACGTGTGAGCAACGCCTTTACTATATCAAACTGCTTCTTGACGGCAGGAATTACCTCGTAGATATACTGCTTTGGCATGAAAGGCAAAGTTTCCATGCGCCACTGCTTCATAACAGGGTCGTAGGCTTCGGGGTAACTCATCGAAACCAAGTGACCGACACACCAGGTAACAATGCTAGTATTGCCCTCGAGGTAGCCGTCGTTGCGCGACATAGTCTCCTTGAGAGCCTTAGCGAATTCCCTCGCGACACTAGGCTTTTCGGCTATAAATAGATTCTTGCCCATTATTATGGCGGGGCTATGCTCCTATCACACGTCTAAGGTTGGCGATCTGAGTATTCCAAAGCTCCACAGCCTCGTCTTCCTCGTCGTCGATAACAAAATCGGTTACTATCAGAGCAACATCGTTGGTAAGTTCGTGCTCTTCGATTCTAAATTCAAAATACGAATCGTCGTCTTCCGACTCAACCCAATGGAAACGCACCATCGACTGGTCCTTCGAAGCGATGAGCTCAGCAGATTCTTCTACACCTTCCCATTCGAAAGTGAAAATATTGTCTTTTTCGGTAACCTTGTCGGCATACCACTCGTTCAATCCCGTCGGTGTACTCAGACGGTTATATAAGATTTTTACAGACGTGTTCAAAACAAACTCTAACTCTATCTTCTTCATAAGCAAGATATTTTTGTTATTTCGTGGTCAAAATTATACATATTTTTCATATAAAAAAATTTATCGAAATATTTTTTTTCAAAAAGATTTGCACATATCCAAAAATACATATACTTTTGCAGTCCCATTTCCAAACAGAACTGGACGATGGCGAGGTAGCTCAGCTGGTTAGAGCGCATGATTCATAATCATGAGGTCGGCGGTTCAATCCCGCCTCTCGCTACAAAAGTTAAGCGGCTGATTAGCCGCTTTTTTCGTATGCCAACATATAAAATATTTTTGATTCCCAAACAATTAACACTACAAAATAATTTTTCAAACA
>JAEEGL011878427.1_pt1 | contig 18462 bp, 20 predicted proteins | sample 9134231 | NCBI WGS metagenome assembly JAEEGL01 (sample SAMN16246548, study PRJNA631951) | gut metagenome | biome: gut microbiome; feature: rumen; material: fiber-attached | host: Bos | place: Iran: Karaj | collected 2018-10 | reverse complement strand
GGAGCGTTTCTCTATCCTGAAACGATTAACTACCTCCTTATTTGCCAAACAATAGGAAGCCTTCCCTGTAGCCTTAGTTGCTTTGCTTAATAGCAATGGTCGTATATTAGTATCATACAGCAAATCTACCAGATAATTCATCTGAGTGGAAGAGATAAATACCAAGCTACTCTTTATAAATTTAAAAGCAACATCGCGGTCCTCTTGATCTAAACGATTCAACCACTGCACCAAACTACTCATAAACCTCATACCCGGCATAAAACGATCATAACCATCGTATTTCATGCTGCCCATAAATTCAAGTGCCGCCCTCTCATTTGCCAATTGCTGGGGTTCCCACCCCATAATACTGGCAAGTAGTCTATGTGCTAAATTACTGTTCATACGCTAAATTTACACGTTATCTTTCCTTCATTAGCCTTCATGTGGCTTAAATAATACAATGTGGCATCAAGTCCCCTCATGCCTGATGGGGCTATATTCCAGCAACTCTCCGCATTCTTCGACACACGGTCAACGCTCAAAGAATACTTACTGGTGAGCATCTCATAGTCATTGCCCTCCACTGTGCCGTAATCACCTATGCACAAGGTGTGTTCAGGGTCTTCTATCACCTGCAGCTTACTCACTTCACGGTAAACCACAATATCCATGCTGTGACTGCTGCGCCACACGCGAATACCTTTCATCTGCTTGTCCCAAATGATTTCACGGCAGGTGTCATAAACCAGCTGTGATTCCATCTGGGTCATCTCTCCCTCGATGGACAGTTGCAGGCTACGCTCCTCAAACTTATAGCCCACACAACCTGCAGGTAGTCTCAGTTTTAATTCCTCTTCCAATTCTTTCAGCTCACTGTCAAAGGGCTTTTTCTTCCACTTTTTCAGCTCATCTTCCTCACCTAATATCAAAAGACAAGCGCCATTGTAGTAACCCACCTTTATCTGAGGCCAAAACTTCTGGTTAAAGGAGTTCTTAAACGAATCGCCAACCGACTTGCCACGACCTGTCGCCACCACTATCTGCGCTCCGTTTTCCAACAACGGCAAAAGGGCATTCTTTATCTCATCACACAATCCTTTTGTAAAACGGCTTGTATGGTCAGAGGCTGACAGCGTACCGTCATAATCAAAAGCCAAGGTTGTAAACCTGCCCTTATTCAGCTGTTTCACAAACCGCTGACAAGCCTCACTGTAATAATCCCATAACGGGGCATTTTCTATTCCTGAAGATCCCAGTTTGCGACGTACCGCCACATCGAGTGTCTTTTCTGCAGGAAGTATGCGGTTGGTCAACTTGAAATAGTCCAGATTATACAGCAAACGACCATAGGATGGCACTCCCGGTCTTCCAGGGTCTATCCCACGAGCCACGCCCAATTCTTTAACAAAGTGAAATGCCTTTATCAGCATTTCAATGGAGGCTGCGGGAGTTTCCAACTCTGTTTCGATGAAGAACACAGGAATATTCTTGGGCAGGCAACCAATGGTCTTATAGGCTAATTCCCTTTCCACTGGGGTTACCAGCGCTATGACGCAGGAATTATCCCCCTTCTTATCAAACCAATGATGACGACCATGCCCAAAGTTGCGGTAGTCGCTCAACAAGGCAGAGCCCAATGCAGCCTCCGTGAGCTTTGACTCTATATCCCATGCCACAGGTTCGCCCATTGCTCCATACAGCACAATGAAGTTCTGAATAGAGGCAAGGTCAATGTTCAAAGCGTTTTGCGGTCCCTCCGTTGAACCTTGAACTTTGATCTTTGAACCCTTAGCTGCTTTCCAAAGCAGTGTGAAGGTTGCCACAAGCGAGTTTGTAGCCAAGAAGCCATCCTTCTCAGTGGGGATGTCCTCACACCAACGCTGTACTTTGGGATATTGTTCCAACAGCTCCTCCGTAGGATTATTCTTGCGGAGCGTCAGGCTCATCATGCCCGTCTCATTATATTTCACGCCATACTTGATGGCATTCAGGATGTCTTTGTTCTTGCCACTAGCACTGAGAAACAGCAACTTGCTGCTTCGGACAATCTCACGTCCCGAATACATCAACTGCAACGGTGTCATGGCTTCTGCCAACACACCATTACGCTGCTTGTATAACATGGCTGCATAGTGGCAGGCGCTCAAAGAGCCACCCGACCCAATGCACACCAAAGGTATCTGCTTATCCTCTTCGAAAAGGAACTTTGACAGCCTTGTCACATCCTGCCCCTCGGCCCATTTGATGGTATCGGGTATATTATTCAATTCACGGTTAAACGGTTTCCCCATAGTCTATTCCCCCTTTATGTATTCATCGTGCACGGCCTGTAGCACCATGGCAGCTTCTTTCCATTTGGCCTCGGTGCAAAAGTCGGGATTGCGGAAATATTTGTTGAACGAGGGCAGCGAAATCGGAAACTCCTCGTCGTCTCTACTCTCCACCTTGGTCAGCTCGGCATAGAGCTTGTCGCTGACCGGCTTCGATTTCTTGAACAGGTTCAGTTCAAATGCCTCCCTGAGCATATGCACATAGGCTTCCATCTTGATCTTGTCGTAGCCGTCTTCCAACAACTTCAGCAGTTCCTCTTGGGGCTTACGCAATGCCACATCTATCTTGGGTGAGAACCAGCGGTTGAACAAGCCGTTCAAGTCTTCCAGCGTTTTGCCCTTGGCCATGCAAGGCAGCAGGCGGGCGTTGTATGTCTTGGTCTTTTTAAGCACACGGTCAATCCTTTGCTGAAAGTCGCCATTGTGTCCCGCAGTGCGCTCAAAGCGGTTCTGCAAGGTTCCGTCCAACTGCCGGCACATCGCCTCCATCAGCACAAACAACGTCTGCAAGTGTTCCTCCTCGCCATCGCTCAGGGTCACATCCTTGCGCACCAAGAAGTCAACAATGTTGTCCTCATCCAATACTGGGAAATGCTGCCCGCAGTGCAGGTTTACAAAACTGAGCGCCTTTGAGAACAATTCGTCATTGGCCCAAGGTTTTGTATTCGAGGGGATGTGTTTGGCATCGGGATGGATTTCGTTTTCCTCGAAGAGGTTTTTCAGGTCGTTCAGCAACTCGTGCTGCTCACTTTCCGAGAGGTCCAAGTCAGCCAGTTCGTCCTTGCCCACCAATGTCTGAATGCGTTGCTTCAGGTAGAGTAGCTGACGGATAACGGTGCCGTTGCGCTTGCTGCTGCAATAGTAAATATAATCTTGAAGTTCTGCCTTAACGGATTCCTTACGGGCTGCATCGTCCAAATACGAGCGCAAGGCCTCGCTACGCAATTCCTTCGAAATCCTCAGGGGCAGCATAGCCAGGTTGCTTAGGTTGGTCTTGAGCGAATCGAGTGCCGCTTCCAAATCCTCAATCGATTCATGGTAGGGTTTGCTAGCGATGGCCTTATAGGGATACTCAAGCTTGTTGCCGATTTCTACAACCGCCTTTCTGTCACACAATCGCTCCATAAGTATCCGCATCCTGATGGCCCTGCCTTCGCCTATGGCCGTATCGTGCTCCAACTGGAACTCAGGCTTGGCAAGCTTCTCTTTCCAGTTTTGGATTTTGCGCAGCCACTCATCGAATGGGAAGCTGACGTAGAAACTGATGTTCAGCTTCTCAAGCATGCGCTGATATTGCGTTGTCACCCCCTCCGCCACATTCTGGGCATACATCACAAACAGGAGTATGTCGGTATGGCGGAACAAGTCGGCAAGGTCGGCTTGGGTCATCAGAAACTCAAGCACTTGCAGACGGGCAGTGATATGTTTGGTTTCTTCGTACATAATCTTATCCGATTAGGAAGGTGATTTGGAAAGAGATTGACCCATCCCAAGACTTGCAACTTGGTGATGCGTCATCTCATTTCCCAATTACAACCTGTATATCAATCAATTAAAAATACCTAAAAAAGTGATGAAAGAAGATTTTTAAGACCTCTCCTCTTGCTTTTTGTTTGCATTCGAATTCAATCGGAAACCGCATCCCGGGTAGCAGTTCAACCGACCGATTTCAACGAGTAAAAAAAATGTTTCACCTATTTAATGTATACGTGTATGCAAGACAACATTCTTTTCACACCGCACTTCGCACTGCTGGAGTTCACCGAGAGCGCCACGGCACGCAAGTACGGCATCGACAACACCCCCACGCCTGAGATTGTGGACAAAATCCGCTCGCTCTGCGTGAACACCCTCGAGCCTCTGCGTGTGGCCCTCGGCCAGCCGGTGATCATCACCAGCGGCTACCGCTGCAAGGCGTTGAACGACATCCTCTCGCACGCGGCCAAAAACAGCCAGCATCTGCAGGGGCAGGCTGCCGACTTCTACGTGGGCTGGAGTGCTCCCGAAGATGGCCGTGGCCAGAGTGGTGACCATTGCCCCTCGGCCCGCGAGCGCCTCACCCGAGCCTTTCGCCTCATCATCACGAATAAGACGATCGACTACGACCAGCTCATCCTCTACCCCACTTTCATCCATGTGAGCTACGCCTCGCCCGCAGCCAATCGCCACAAAATCTTGGTCGCTAAAGGAACGGGAAGGTATAAAGGAGTCACTCGCGATGAAACACTCACAATCCAATAACTATCAACTTTTTAACTGACTTTAAACTATAAACAATAAACTTTAAACTTTAAAAAAATGGCTAGAATTAAACAAATCGGCGTCGGCCGTAAAACGAGCGGTACCATCGATGGTATCACCTATGTAACCCGTAAAGGCGTAACCTACGCCCGAGCAACCCCTACCATGCCTGTAAGCGCCTACCGCACCACTGCGGCCTTGAAGCGCCAGGCCATCTTCAAACTCATTCAGATGCACCTGAAGTATCATCTGCGCACCATCCGCCAGACCTTCACCCCTAAGGGCAACGGCACTCCCACCAACCGCTATTACTCGGTGAACGCCAAGGCGCTGAACCTGGCCCTGGCCGATGCAGCCGACCGATTGGTAGCTGGCGAGGATGTGAGCCTCACCGATGTGGAGAGCGCCATCAGCACTTATGCCACTGCACATCCTACCAGCATCCGCATCGCTTCGCTGAGCGGCTACCAGGAGGTGTTTCTCACAGGCGAGTGGCCTGCCACCATCACCCTCAACGCCAACGGAGGCGACAGCACAGTGATCATCATTGTGGCTGAAAACGGAACCACTACCACGATTACGCCTGGAGAAGGCACTACCGTGGAGGTGAACAGTGGTTCAAATGGTTCAAGTAGTTCAAGTGGTTCAAACTCTGGGTCTTCGACAGGCTCAGACACCACAGGAACTCCAGTGCTGACCATCAGCAAGAGCGGTAGCGGCACAGCCACCGTCTCGGCAGGTGGAAGCGATGTGAACAGTGGTGCCGAGCTGGCTGCCAACACCGAGGTGACAATCACCATCACACCTGCTGCAGGCAAGGTTCCTTCTGCCACTGTGGGCGGCAACAGCGTGACCCTCACTGAGGACTCCGGCACCTACACAGGCACGTTCAACATGCCTTCTTCTAACGCCACCCTCGTGATCAACACGGGAACCTCAGGTGACAACGGAGACACCAATTAAAGTGTAAAGTTTAGAGTTTAGAGTTTATAGTCAGTGGTAAGTGTATAGTGGCAAGTAGCGCTCCACAACTGTAAACTTTAAACTCTCAACTGACCTTAAACTATAAACTTTAAAGAAATGAAAATCAAGTTATCTAACGAACAAATTCAAGAGATCCTGTCGGATCCGGAAAAAGTCAAAGAAGCTGGAATCAAGGTGTCTGACCCGTGGTGGGTTATCGTACTGAAGGTTCTCGCCTACCTCATTGGTCTCCTGCTTGGAGGTGCTATCACTACCTCGTGTGCTTCACACATTCTCTAACTCATGTGGGTTCAAAGGTTCAAGGTTCAAGGCGCAAGCCTTGGCCTTGGGCCGGAGCCCCTGATTACTTTGAACTTTGAACATTGAACTTTGAACTTAAATATAAAATGAAATGCGAAACATCAAATACATTATCATCAACGATTCAATGCCTGCGGCTCGTCGTGGTAAGTCTGCTAACATCTGGAGTTATAACTTGGGACACGACTATGTCATCAACATCGCAGGCGCAGTGCTCAACCTCATCGACGTATGCCAGCCCGGCAGCTTCATGCCCAAGCCCGCTTGTGGAGAAGAAGACCTCAACTTATGTTCTATTGGAATCAAGTACAATGGTTCACTTGAACCTGGAACATTGAACCTTGAACTTCGAGCAAAGCTCATCGCTCTGCTTCTCGACTTGCGCGCCCACTATCCCACTGCCAAAATCCTTGCCAAAGATGAGTACGACCGCTGGCACATCCACGTTCGCGACGATATGAACCAGCTACGCAGTGAACTGAGTAACTATTTATGACTACCTTCCTTTATCCTTTCATCATAGAGGCTTCCGTTATTGCGGTTGCCTCTTTTTTTTGTTTGGTGTGGTTACATCCAATATCTATCAACTCACAAATTGAATCGTGTTCAAATATTCGTTCCAAAAGTTTTCTGTTCCGGTTGAAACGAATCCCCCATTCAGTAATTTGACAAAATGGTCTTGATTCTTTGCCTTCCTAATCAAAAAATAGATTTGCTCCATGCTATACATGCGACAGAAAAAGGTAGGGTTGTCGTCACCGATTAATTTGTAGTAATCCGACAAATCCTTCAATGCTTCGTTAATCTTATCGAACGATTCTTGAATGCTTTTCTGGTCGTTTGCATCATGCTCCCTATCCGTTGCGTCAAATCTGGCACTTATTTTTTTGCCGACCAAACTTTTGATAATATTTGAGAGCACTATTTTATCTTGCATCGGGCCATACTCTTTCAACGTCATCGTGGTTTTAACCACATAACGTTTTTTCCCTGATGGCAACTGATTCCATTTGTATGAATATTTAACACCGTTTTTATGATCTTCAAGCGTAATCGGACCATAGTTCTTGACGCCATTCTCCAGCCTGGCGCATTGCATTTGGGATTCTATAAGTTCATACAAATCGCCCCATGTATAGTAATCGTCACCGGCTTTGGCCTTTAAACTGAGCGATTTCTTTTTGCTTTCTATATAGGCATCGGCTTGAGTAGCTTCCAAAAGCACATCCACCTCGCCCTCAATATTATTATAGCCGTATGTGCCCGTGTGCGATGCTATACCATGCGAACTCATTTTGTTGCCAACAAAATCCTCCATAGCATAACCGATGTCTTTTGCCAGCACTTTATTGGGTTTTATGATATTAAACATGGCCTCATACCAGTTCCATATCACCAAAGGCTTCGGCAACAGAATATAGTCCGTATCTGACTCTATGATTGGAAACCTTACACCATTCACCTTGTTCAAATCATCAGGAGTAACAAAATCGGCATTCAAATTCTCAACCCGAACGACCAACTGATTCTCAATGCCCATTATATTATTCTTGAGCAATTGACAATCTTTGCTTCCTTTCTTGATATGGACGCATGTATTATTGTTGGCTTTGTTAGCAAACCAGTTCATGATGCGCTCAGCACACACAAGCTTAACGCGCAGCGAATTATCGCATCTAATGTCACGACTCATCCATTTGCGCAGATAACGGCACCATGCCAATGTAAAAGAAACGCTTGTTTGCGGAAGTGTATATAGGTTGAATCTCGCCATCATCTCATGCACCTTTTCCACCACTTCATCTGGCTTGTAAATAACGTCTTCCCAAATAGTAAACTTCTGTGCATTATAAGTAGCGACGAAAAGATCTGTGGCGATTTGGCACAACTCATTCCACTTGTCTTTCAATCTCACCTTCGATCCTCTTTCTTTTATAAACCTCAAACAAAGATTGAACAGATACCCGTAGGGCTTTTCGAGAATCATCTTATTAGGCAATGGTGTATTTCCTTGATGCGGCACAAGATACCGACCTATCTCGTTGTTATACGGCAATTCCGATAAAAGTTGATGCAATGCATTTTCACCACCCATCTCAGTCATCAACCTCTCTATCCTCGCATATACACATTCCGTATTCTCTAATATCAAATCACAATCTTTAACCTTGACATTAACCCCCAATGCAACCAATCGTTTTGCAGCTTTTGCCACCTCCTTTTCACGCATCCGAACTAAATCATCCAAGAAATCATTAGTTTTTGGATAATCTGGCAACGACTTAATATATGCGATAACGTCATTCCAAACATTAGAGCTCCAATCGACAATTCTATCAGTGCTGCCATTAAAGTGCTGGCTTATTTTGTCGATGATGTAATAATACGGGCTGTAATCATTTTTGTCATCCAAAATTGAGAGGTAAATGAATCCAGCCCTCAGTCTCTTAAACTCCGAAAACAACATGCCTTCGCCTTTAGCGGGAGTAAGGGCTACTTTAATCCTTTCATGCTCCTCATCAAGATAATTCTTAGCTGTAGCCTTTGGTCGAACCTCTGCTGGTACGCCATCGCACAATGTTATAAATTCGCCCGTATTCATATCTCTATGTCGTTGATATGTGATTTTTGAATGTCCAACTTTTCACTTTTCATTTTTCACCTTTCACTTCCAGTATTCCATCCTCCTCATGCGGTACAAACGGGCCTTCTTTGCACTCGAAAATTACACTGCCAGATTCAAGCGATTCCAACTTGTGCCACACGCCTTTTGGGATGTCCACACCATATCGAGCCTCGTTTTGATCTAAAAAAATATCTTCAATGATAGATCCGTCATCGTTATGAGTTGTAACTCTCACCTTTCCCCTCAATATCACGAACGATTCATCCTTGCTTGGATGTCTATGGATAGGCACTTCCGTGCCGGGTTCTACTGCATTAAGCATACGATGGCACTTGTCATCAAGCGATTGGTGAAAATTATAGTTCATTCGAAGACGAGGCGAGTTCTGCGCCCGCCTCGTTACTTCATCGAGTAAATCCTTGTTTATGATTGTCATGTTTCCTTGGCTTTACATACCCAACAAATTCCTCCCACGCGAATTTTTCTGTACTGATATTAGCGTAAGCATTGAACTTCCAGCGGTTTTTTAACAACCGTTTGGCAATTTGAAGGCGACGATGATTTGATGTTATACCTTTTGAGGTGTGTGTGGCGGTAATAATGTCGTTCCAAACCAACTGTTCCTGCTCACTGGTAACTGCTTCCGCCGATGCAATTTCCTTATCAGGGAACCAGTCTTGAGGTAAATCAAGCCGATGCAGGGCTATAGCCGTTAAGGTATCCAAGAAACATCCCCATAGAGTGCTGCCTTTCACCTCGTTCACCGTTGCGAAATCATCATCGGAAAGCTGCCGCATAGCCAACGTCCAGTCAACCACATGGCGAAGCTGAATCTTCTCTTGAAGGAAGTGCTCATAAGCATGCCAACCTGTGTGGAGAACTGTGAAAGCAGGAGAAGGAAAACAGATACCTTGAAGTGAAGTTTGTTGTTGTCCCTTGGCAGCAAGTCGTTGCAATTCTTCTTCCGGTCCTTGCAGGCCGCTGCGCATGCGGCTATTGCTGAAAGCAAAATGATGTTCTATTGATACACCATCAACATAGATGTGTGTATGATGTCCATCGGGCTTACCCACTTCGATGCCATGCTTCTCAAAACAAGCGTTAACAGCATCATAATTCTCTCCCGAGAAGATGTCAATGTCACTAAACTCACGCAGAGTGGGATTGGGATAGAGTGCTGCCAACGAAAACCCTTTTATAATCGTCGTTGAGAGACCATCCTCATTCAGCCATCCTCCTATCTTTTCCACCACCTGCCGCATGTGTGCCGACTGCTCCGCAATGCTCTGTGCGTAGGCCATCCATTTCGACCACAGCACGAATGACGGGCGCAACTCCTTTGGTAACGAAGTCATGGCCGGGAACGTCATCGCCAGCACCTGCTGTTCCAAAGCCAAATCGAAACACTGCTGCCATTCGGCCTCGGTGGCCTCATTTACGACCTCCTCATTCAACGGCCTCTTTACCAAGGTCGCGTTAAGTAGTTTCAACAATAGATTTTCCATCCCCACTATTAAGCTACTATATTCAATGTTCCGCCAATAATGTCGGAACAAGATACCATGTTAAATTCATGCAACTCCATATTGCGATATTTGCAACAACGCCCCTTTCATCACTTGCATACAAATCTTGGCCGTATTTTCGTCCGGATAGAATCTCTCTGACATTTGTTGATAGGGATGAATGTAATTACGAAAATCCCTTAAAACATGACTGAACTTGGCAACATCTGCCTTAAGGAAGCCAATACTATGGGCAACAGAAATCAAGTCCCTTAGCGTCCACTCATGGAACTGCTTTACATTTCCTTCTTTATTCTTTGGGGCAACAGTTGATTGGTTAAACAACCTTGGATTTTTGTTAGCCAGACTCAACAAAATACCTTCAAGCATGCTTCCTGCCATAAAGATAACCGAAAGGTATGATTTTGCCTTGAAACAATTCTTCATTTCCATCATTCTCGCTTCCAAAACTGGTTTCAAAACCTCTTCAACACAAATCTGGCTGATATTAATTTCTTCGATTTCAACCTTCAAAAAATCAGATTCAGTCATGTCATTGTTAGACACGGTATTTTCTTTGAGTTTTGATTCAATATCCGGTCCTGTTGTTTTATGTATCTCAACTCCTGTATTCTTTACATCAACCCTCCACCCATCAAAAGCAAGGTACTCGTTAAACTCTTCAAGACATGACTTCAACTCATTCACCCTACCGATAAATTCGGCAGGGTTGAATACCATCTTTATACACCTATCAAGCTCTGGTGCCCCATTAATTCTTGTCAGCCTGTCATCAGTATATGCCCATCTTGATGGAAACCCTTGCCCATATTGGTCATTGAAACCCAATTGGTTAAAAAATCTAACCAATTCTGGCCCTTTTCTATAAGTTGTCTTCTCATTGATCATTTCACGAAGACATTCCAAAGATTTCTGTGATAACTTCATATCGTTCCTAAATCTATGCCGTATTCTTGTATAAGTGCAGCCGTCACAAACCTCTTGAATATATCTGTACCTATCAAAGCCTTATCAAGAACATTCACCCAATAATTCACCTCCGTGTCAGGAATTGTATCAGCCACTGTTAGTATGCAAGCGTCAATTCCATCCGCCTGATTCTTGATGAAATATTTGCAGCAACTGTCTTTTAATCTGACGATTTCTTTCCCTGATGATTCTTGGTAGCTGTCATTCAGACATAAGTCATCAAAAGAGTTCTTTACTATTTCAAAATAACGATTGCCCAGAGTTCCTTGTTCAACCCTAAAATATGCTGTAGGCATGCCATTATCTTCACCTATATCACAGAATAGATACTGTACCGTGGTGTTGTCATCCAAATAGGCGTTCCAAAAACGACGCTTGCCGGTGGCATCGAAGATATTCTTTAGTTTATGACCATTGCATACAGTACAACACGGAATCAGGTTAAGCGGGTGGACGGCAAATAGTTGGTACTGCGATTGGGGAAGATAGTGGTCGAAGGTCTTTGCTTTTACCGCTTCACATACGGGACATAAATCGTTCAGATAGCCGTCAGTGGAAAGTACTTCCGTCCATAATTTTCCCATCTTATCGCTACTGAACGAATAAAGCCCATCCATGTCATCACAATCCGTTTTCGATCCATTCAGCGAAATGGGCACGCCCCGTGGAACTTTGATTAAATCATCATTGTCGAAAGCTGTTTTGTACTTTTCTATCTCTGTCTTATTCCTGTTTCTTATTTCGGTACACTTTTCCTTATATGTCAAGGTGGCAGGAATCGGTAAGCCAGCTGTCTTACACCTGTTTCGTTCCTTAATTATGTCACTGTCACCTTTATGGGCTTTCTTTGACGAAATCACCTCATCGATGAAATCCACAGGCTCTGTTGTGATGTGTTTAAGATGCCTCATTTTTTCTCTTATTGATAATAGTCCTAATCAACAGCTTTGCATTCAAGCTTAAAGCATTTGGGCCTGTTTGCAAAGCTTTTACAGAGGCATCGTAGTCGTAATCATTGTCTTTCACCACCTCTTCGATGAACTTCTCATATTTTTTCTCCTCACTCATATTATCGAAAACAATGTCGCTTAATACGGAAACGTCTTCTCCAAAGCTTTCAATACCGATACGCTTCACGCACAAACCATTTTCAAAACGTTTGAAAATATAGACATTGGGCGAAACAAGTTCCCTGATAACGTATGGTGAATGGGTTGAAATCAGGGCATACGAGTTATAGAGTTCCAATATCTTATATACGGAATGCATCAAGGCTGTAACTGCACTTGGGTGCAGATGCTGTTCAGGTTCATCCATTATGATGAGAGAGTCACTTCGTATCTTAGCCATGATGGCCGAGATGCTATAGAGGAACATGGTCTCACCCGAACTCGCACTCTCACACAGTTTAAGCAATTCCTTCGAATCAATGTCAACATCATCATCACCTTCTGTAAGGATTGATGCCAATACACGCATAGATATTACTTTACCAACCAAAGCTTTCCATCTTGAATAATAATTTAGCTTCCTTTTGTAAATAGCATGAATGTTGTTTACAAGAATATCAACCTGGTCCTTGGTAGTGAACATTTGTTCTTCCCCTTTCATCAGCCCAGAATATTCATAATTGATAAAAAAGGGTTGCCCTTCAGTATCTATTTGGTAATGGTCAAAAGGAGAGTACGAAATCATCAGAACACTGCTGAACAGTGGTCTTAACCCAACAAAGTTTGCATTGTCATTGGCCACAAGTGATTTGAGGATTCTCTTTATTAGGGTTGTTTTGCCCACGCCGTTCTCGCCTATAAGTCCGATAATTCGCTCATAGTCTTGGCCACCATACTTGTAATTAAAATCAATCACTACATCTTCACCTGGGTATGGAAGCTCATATCGATAAGAAAACGAATATGCGTCTTCCATGTTTCTGCCAGTGACATAATACCGACCTTCTTGTCTCGCTTTTTCGGCACTATTATCCCTCACAAGGGAGATTCTGAAAATGTCATCATTTTCAAATGATTTATAAACAGACTCATAAAAAGCAGCATCTCGCAATTGTCCCAATACAGTATAAGCATCATTGCCTAATAATGCTCTCATCTTTTGGTAATATTGTGGAGTACTCCCTAAAGAGCAGAAATTGACATCAAGTGCCACAAATTGAGCAGGAAGCACCTCTGAGGTATTGGTGACACCTCTTTTCATTATTTTCAACTCTCCAATTTCCGTTGTTTTACCATCCTTTACAAAGTAGAGTCTGTATCTGGTTTTGAATGAGAAATCATTCCATCCATAATTATAGGTTAGGGCAAAACAGTTTTTGTCTTCCGGCCACTCAATTTCATTCTCATAGAAATTTACAGCGTTATAGACGTTAGATTTACAGACATAGAATTTTAATGAGCCCTGCGGCAACTGGGGATTCACTTCTTTATCCCCTATTCTATAGAATATATACCCTTGCTCATTCTGCTCTCTATAGAGTTTCAAGCCTTCTTCATTCAAAATAATTGAAAGCTGAGACTTATAGTTACTGAAAGCATCATCATTCTCGAACAGCAGAGTGATACGTTCTGTAAATCTAATTAAATCATCTTCAACATCCAATAGCTTGAGTATGCCCAAAAAGAGTTTGTCCTCTCCCCAATCGTCGTTCATGACATAATGCTTCTCGATTTCATCACCCAGCACCTTATATCTGGGATCTTCACCCGTTGACTTCTTTTGATATACATCCCAAATAGTTGATAAGATACTCAACAGTTCATTATTGTATCTCACCTTGTGCAACACGTCTGTCTTTAGTAACTTGTATATCTTTTTACGTAGCTCTATAGTCATGATGTCTTTTTTCAATTGTAACAGGAATATGAAAGTATGAAATCCTCACTTATACTGATTAACATGCTTGAATCGTTCGCTAATCGTCAACAGCTCAGTAAACTTCTCAACTCTGTCTGCTTTTATCTTCCCGGCATTCAATAGTTTGCGGTTGTGCTTAATGAAGTTTAGCATCAGATGCTCCTCTATGCGGTGTTTTGAAGGATTACGATGATTGGTTTCTATTAAGTCAACTACCTCTTGGTTTTTTGCTGCCAACGTTCGTCTTGGGTCATTACACAATTTTTTTTCACATTTGACGTTATTTTTTTACCAAAAACAAAGCGCCATGCCCCGCAAGGCCCGAAATAAAACATCAACCGGTATCTACCACGTCATGATGCGTGGTATCAATCACCAGATGATTTTCGAGGATGCCGAAGACAATCAGTATTTCCTCGGTTGTCTAGAGCGCATGGGCTTCATCAACGACGTTGACGGCACGCCCATCGCGCAGGGCTGCACTTACTACGCCTACTACTTCAACCGCAAGTACAAACGCAGCGGCCACCTCTTCAAGGAACGTTTCCGTTCCGAGCCTGTGAATGATATGGAGTACTTCACTACCCTACTGTGCTACATCCATCAGAACCCCGTCAAGGCCGGTATTGTGGACAATGTCGCAGAATATGCTTATAGTAGTTGGGCAGAGTACAGCGGCGAAATCTATTTCCAGGCCCGCATCTGCCATGTCGAGGCCGTCCTGCGTCGCATCTCCTTCGAAGAGTTGCAGGAGTTGGTTTGCACCCCGCTGCCCGAGAGCCTGCACGTGATGGACATCGAGGATGAAGTCACCCGACACCGTCTTTCCGACGAGCAGGTCAAAGAGTTAATCAAGATTTACTCTCATTGCTCTAACGCCACCGAATTCCAGCGGCTGGAGCGTTCCCTTCAGACTGAGTTCATCCACATCTTCCGCAAGAAAGGAGCCAGCTGGCGGCAGTTGGAGCGCCTCACCGGTCTCAGCCGAGGCTTCCTCACACGGCTATAGCTATTGCTTCGAGCTCAACAGCTCATTAATCTTATTGGGATCTTGATAGTTGTTCCAGACAGCCAGTATCGTCACCAACGACTTTTCGTCAAAGGAATAGAATATAGTCAGCTGCCGTACATGTATCATGCGCACCTCGTGGCCGCGATACATGAAGCCATCACACCGCATCCCATAATTTGGGAAAGTGTCGAGCGGATCAACGGCTTCCTTTATTTTTGTTCTTGCACGTCTGGCGCTGTCCTCGCCAAACTCACTATATACATATTCAATCTCTGCATCCAGTTCTCTCCGAGCGCTTTCAAGCCAACCAATCTCAAAAGCCATAACGCTTGTCTATTTGTGCAAAGACATCCGTGTTTGAAATCAGCTTCTCTTCTCCCGCCTCCGCACGACGGATACGCTCCTGAAGGATCTCGCGCATTTCCGAAACACTGTGGGCATTGGGAGAAACGGACTTATGTCCGTTGGAGGACAAGGTGTCGATAAACTCGTCCATACAGTATTGCACCCAACGCTCAATATTTTCATTGTTTTTCAGGTTGGGGTTAATACGACTGACTTTGTCGTTATCGATTTTTATATTGACTGTGCACATGACTCATTAATATTTCAATAAAGGTAACGCCAAAACCCAATTATTATTGTATGAGGGAACAAACCCTAGGTGATTTTACGCAACTCGCTGATTTTCAAGACTGGGACAGGTACCTGTCCCCTGTACCCCACAGGCTGAGTTCATCCACATCTTCCACAAGAAAGGAGCCAGCTGGCGGCAGTTGGAGCGCCTCACCGGTCTCAGCCGTGGATTTCTCACGCGGCTATAGCCAATCTTTGTTTATTTATGCTGCTTGCCCCCTTTTCAGTTGGGATAGGGGTATTTTACGCAACTTGTTGAAAATGAAGACTGGGACAGGTGCCTGTCCCCCGTCCCTCTCTTGACTAGTACCGCACTTTACATATGTACATTCATGCAACTTGCTGAAAATGAATACTGGGACAGGCACCTGTCCCCCGTTCCCGTTCCCTTCGGACACCTTTATCCTCTATTACCATATAGCCACGCTTCTCCTCAACCTCAGCAAGGCTTATGGTAATGCTTGGAGACAAAAACTGACATATCACATTTTTGCCCCCACTTTCTCTACAAAGTTCCTTTAATGAATAGGTATCCATAATTGTTTATCCGATTATCGTTCTCGTTGAATAATATTGCTTCCAAACACCTTTATGTAAGCTGTAAACTGTAAGCCAAAAGCGGTAAGCACCTAAACCATCACCTTTGCTGCCAAAACAAAGAGAAGCAATCCTGCCAAATACCGTTATCAAGAGCTTTAGTTGACTTTACTATCAGTGAATGAGACATCGTCCTGCAACATCTTATTCACATTTTTTAATGAATTGGAAGCCTCGTCCACCTTCTTTAGTTTAGACTTGACCTTTCTTGAGAAAAAGAATGCAGAAGCCCATGCAACTATAATAAGTAAAACCAAGAAAACGAGGCATGCCGCTCCTGGCAAAAAAGGGATAATAATAGCTATTGAAGAGGATATTGTTTTCGCCGTATTGCTCATTTCTGTGAGCCATTCAAAGCGCCCAAGTAGCATGGCAACCATCAGGGAAACTGCTATAAACAAAGCGAAAAAAGACAACGCCGCCCTGCAACTTCGATCCTTCTTTCTTACCACTACTACAAAAAAAAGGATGATTAAATATACAACTGAAAAACCGTTGAAAAAAAGCAGCATCGTATGCTCGAACAATGACACGCCATTATGCTTCAAAAATGGGATAACAAATAATGCGGCTATTGAATAAAGTGCCGCGAAAAAGAAAAGGCTACGATAGCCATTACACATGATATATTGCTCAACGGCATCTTTTAGCCGTCCCTCTTTCTTATCACAGTCGTTTTTGTATTCAACCAATTGCTTCTGAAGACTGTCAATAGCACCCTGGGTTGTCTTTTTCTTGCCTCCCTTGGTCTCCAGCACTTCTATCCTATTAATATCATCTGCCTTTAATACGATTGTGCTTTTCAAGCCTTGTATAGTCTTCTTGTAGCCTTCATCCACACTATTCAACACCCCGTACATTTTTTTCAAAAGATCCGGGATGATGTAGCCAATATTCAGTGCAGCGGCAAACTGTATGGCAGGTAGATAATCAAAGAGAGCGTCCATTATTCAAAATATTGCGTTAAATCAACAGACTCTTGTAGTTTATTGAAAGTATTGTCAAACACATTGCCCAATTCGTCAGACTTGTCCGGGTCGTTGAAATTAACAAACGCTGTTCTTTTCTCAATATCGTTTTCAATTCTATACATACGCCCGTCAGCCACGCAAAAGTTAATCGGCTTATCTTGGTTATCGCCTAAATAAAAATGATTTCCGTTAGCTGTTTTTATTCTTATTCGTCCTTGCCCGTATGCAGGATTGTGGCGCAACCGCTGATAAATATTGTCACTCGACTGTTGACTTATACTTTCAGGTATATGATTGATAATGATATCCAATTGGGTATCACCCTTGCCAAGGAAAATATCAAGAGCATCCTGGTATTCACGAGAGTCAACCACTGGATTGCGCAAAGTGTTTGCCGCAAGGCGTATATGGTGTTCAGCGGTTCTGAACATATTTGTAAAAATCACCTTGGCATGTTCATCCCCTTCGTTTTGAATAACAAAATCTATTTTTTGTGTCGATAGAAACCTGACGGCTTCTTTGTATTCGTCTATAGAAAACATTGTAATAAAAATTAATTCATTGAATAGTTGTAATATTGGCTCTTCTGATAATCGAAAACAGTAATAGACTTACCTTTAACCGTGACCATTAAATAAGAGCCTTGGTTATAGTCAAACACGTTATAAACATTACTTCCTATTTTGGTCAAATTAATATATCGCGATACCCCATAATCATAATAGGAAGGGAATCGTCCTGTGATATCGCAACTACGGTCATAGTCGTGAATAACAACATCTTTCCCATTACTCATTATCATAAACTGCAAATGGCGTTGTTGAGCATAATCATATACCGACAATGAACCTTTTTGTCCATTGTCAAGCAAATAATTGCATAATACCGCTACCGCAGCCCTTTGTGGATTATCCATTATTTATTTGTTATTTTCTTTAACTATAATATCATTCGATTTCTATATGTGAACGGCAAGCAAAAACAATTATTGTTCCAAACGAAAAAACAATCGCCATCCTGTCACAAACCAGATTGCCTCAAAATAACAGCCAAAACATATACAATACATCTGAATCTAAGTCACAACTAAAAGATCCATATTCGATTGTTTTATAATTCACCTCCATTGTGGCCAAAACAAATAACTGCAAAACTGCCAAACGCTTTACCATAAGCCGTAAGCAACTAAGCACCTAAGCCTTCACTACCTTCATCGCCTCCTCAATCTCCTCCAACTTCACTGTTCCTTCCCGAGTGGTTTCGTCGGTTGTATTCTCAATGGTATTGTCCCTTAAATCTTTAAGTTCTTGATTATTCATAAAACTATTTGATAGGGTCAGCTTCGTTGTCATCTCGAGTCAACCGACCCCCATCCCACATGTCCAATTCTTTGGAAAGTCCGAAACGCCAACTCTCC
>JAEEGL010677508.1_pt1 | contig 18462 bp, 17 predicted proteins | sample 9134231 | NCBI WGS metagenome assembly JAEEGL01 (sample SAMN16246548, study PRJNA631951) | gut metagenome | biome: gut microbiome; feature: rumen; material: fiber-attached | host: Bos | place: Iran: Karaj | collected 2018-10 | reverse complement strand
CCATAATGAACTGAAAACGGACTTGGATGGCTCGAACTAATAACTAAATGTTTTGAATTAGTTATATATTTCATCTTACTCTTAGCAAAATTACCCCAAAGAATAAATACAACAGGTTCTTCTTTTTCATTTAATTTTTTTATGACACTATCAGTAAATTCTTCCCAACCAACAAATTTATGACTTGCGGGTTTATCTTTCTCTACTGTTAAAACACTATTTAAAAGAAGTACTCCACTCTTAGCCCAATCAGATAAATCTGTACTAGTTCGTTTTATTCCCAAATCATCATACAATTCTTTATATATATTATTTAAAGAAGGAGGCATTTTAATACCAACATTTACTGAAAAACATAATCCATTAGCTTCTCCTTCACCATGATAAGGATCTTGCCCCAAAATAACAACCTTTGTATCCTTATAACTAGTTTCTCTAAATGCATAAAATACTTTATTCGCTGGTGGATATATAGTTTTATTTTTATACTCATTTCTAACAATATCTTTTATTTTTAAAAAATAATCTTTTTCATATTCTTCTTTTAAAATAATATCCCAATCATTACCTATCATATAATACTCCATTATCTAAAATTAGCTTTAACTGTAGGAAATTGATTTAAGAATCTAAACTTTCTCTACAAAAATTATTTAAATTACAAGATTTATATTCGATTACTTAGTTGTCATAATTATCTGGACAATCATCAGAAGAGCTATTGTTACTAACACTTAAATGGCCATCATTATAAACAATATTTATTTGACAATTATTAATATTATTATTGTTTAATGGATTAATTAAAGAATTATTATTATCCGAATCATTTCCTTTTAAATAACCATATGTCACTAATTCACCCAATGTAATTTCAAAACCATTTCCTATAGAATTACAATTAATTCCACTATTATTTGAATATTTACATTCTTGAAAATACGTTTCACTTGCATCTTTAATATGTTCAATCAATAAATCATAATTTTTTTGTTTTGCACTTTTAATAACGTTTATTATTGAATATGAAGCAATTGACATAACTAATGCAAGTACTAAAATTGTAGCTAACAATTCGATTAAAGTAAAACCTTTATTATTCATATTATCACCACTATAATTATATAATATTTTTCTTCTTTTTAAAAGCCTTTTTACGAATAAAAGATGATTAATTTACATAATCATCTATTTATCTAAAATTACAATACGTGTACTATTTTCTGCCATATCCATAGCGATATCACCAAAATAGAATAATTCTTTATCCAATCCACCACGAATAAGATAATCTCTATCACTAACCATACCATGTCCATTATACCAAGTACCATTTTCTAATAATACTTCATTTGTAGCAGTACCAATATCAGATTTACCAATTACATATTCTCCACTAGCACCAGCCATATCATAAACTCCATACACATTTCTCGTTGTCGTATCTTGTTTATTATTGCTTGATACATAAGAATTATTAACATCTATTTTACTGCAACCATCACCACTACATACCCCATATTTAGAATGTGATAAATACAACGTTGCTCCCCATTCTAAATTATTAATCATATGGCTATTAGCATTTTTACCAAGTCTATATTGACTAGCAATATCACTACCAATAATTTGATAGTTTTCTAAAGTATCATTTCGATAACTCTCTACACCGGGAATAAATTTATATAAATCAGCGCTTTTACTAATTTCATATTTACTTACCCAAATTCCTCTTAAATTATCGCCAAAAGCCGGATGTGTAATATAATTATTATTTTCTATAACATTATCTATTTTATTAACACCATTTTCAAATATAATATCAATACCATTATCATAAGCATTGTAACTATCAGTTATTTCACTGCCAACATTCCATAATTTATATCTATATCTAGGTATCCATACAAAATATCCAAGAATATCACTACTGCTAACAACAATTCCAACATCTTTATATTTATTACTATTAGTGACTATAACACTATTAGCCCATTTTCCATTATTATAACTATACCATAAATTATCTACATTACTATTTGTTTTATCACTAACAACCCATTCCCCATTTTTATAATTAACTGGAATCATATTATTATAAAGATTTGGTTTATTAGCACAGGTCCCATCATAATTAGGTACACGTTTATATTCTAATTTATCACCACTATATAATGCTATAAATACTTTCATACTCATTTTACTATTAACAATATTGCTTTGGTCAATTAGTTCGCAAGTTTCAATATCATCACATGCTTCACTAATCCAAAAAATAAGCACATAATTGTCATAATTTTGATCATAATTAGGCAAATCTTCTTGAATAGTAGTAAGCCTCATATTATCACTAAGTACATTCCCATCAAATAATGGATCTAAACTACCACTTGATAATAATATACCATTTTTATATAAATTCCATTTCGTATATTTATTAAGTAAAGAACAATCAATATCCATTTCATTTAACATAACATCATATATTAAATCATCTTCATTATTATTTCTAACACCTCTAACAGAGAATTCTACTCTAACAACTCCCTCTGTCGTATTATAATTAATCAAATTATCGCTAATTGGTTCAATATTATTAATTACAACATCAGTATCCCCAACATAATCTAAATTAAGGTCGCTAGTTTTAATTGTTGTATTTGTTCTATCATTAAGTATTTTAGAAGTAGCAAATGTAATTCCTATTATCCCTAAAGCAATCACTAATAATTCAAAAATAATCACTAATAAATTCTTATTTTTAAAAACTTTACCCATAAATATCACTTTCCTTAACAAAATTATATTATAAATAAATAAATTAAACAAGTAAAAAGAATGTCTTTTGAAAATTAAACATTCTTTTTACACTTTTAATTATAATAATGATTTAATCTATTTAAATTATCTTCTGAAATTAATCTTTCCTCTACATTAATTTTCTTTAATACTTTGCCAACATATGGTTTATCTTTTGCATCAGATAAAATAATTCTAAGTCCGTCTTTAACTTCATTACTAACTTCTAAATATTTAATTAGTTTTTTTAAATAATCGCCTGACTGATACAACTTAATATTTCCTTTAAAAAGATGATACAATGCAACAGTTGCAAATACAAATTTATCATTATCTATTCTAGAACATTTTTTACCAAATGTTTCATAAAACCATTCACTTCTACATGGTAATAGATCAAAATCATAATCTCCAAAGGCATAATTATCGGTATCAATAAATTTAACCTCACCGCATTTATTAATCATTATATTATCATCTTTTATATCGCCAATAATAATTCCTTTTTTATGAATCCTTTCAATTGCTCTATCAGCCATAAGAATATATTCAAGTATTTTCTTCATATCTTTTAAATTATTAAGTTCACTAAAATTCTTACATTTTTCCATTGGTTCAACCAAATCCATAAAATATCCTTCTTTTTTTAAATCTAGATATCCTACTAATCCTTTTGGAAAACAAAAAGCTTTATCTTTTATTCTAGCCATTTCCTCAATCTTTTCAAATTTACGAGTCAATTTTTCCCTTTCAATAAAATAATCAAACGTTTTAATAGCTCTTTTATTATTATATTTATGTATTGATCCTTCTTCTCCAAAACCTATCTGAGGATATTTAGAAAACTTTTTCTTTTCATCAATAACCATTATTGGTAAACCAGTATTATATATACTATCCTTTATATATGTCACAATATCATCCCCTTAATCGGTCGTATATTATAACATAAACCTCCAAAAAAAGCAAAAATGGTTGACTAAATAACCTGATTATTATATAATAAGTACAAGAAAGAGAGATGGTCCCACCGTTGATCGGAGGGTGCTATTCTCTCTTTTTAAATACCCCAAATAACTCACTATTGTTTTTAATTATAACTGCTTTTATAAAATCATTTTTAGATGAAATAAAAATTATATTTATTCTTTCTAGAATTTCTTTATCTGTAAGGCTCGAACCAGTACAATCTATTAAAAATATTTCCGCTTGTTTATTTTTATTTTCCAAAGCATGGTAAAAAGCATTCTTACTTTTACCATTTATTTCTTTTTCCTCCAAATAATACCATTTATTACTATTTGATGGATAATATTTATAATCGGCACAAGATATTCCACCATCCTCATTTAGCGTAGGTAAATATACCAGTTTTCCTCCCATTAAATTTACATACCATATGGCATTCTCTACTTCTCTATTTTTATGAACTATCTTATTTGTTCTATTAACATAATATCTTTTCCCATTCTTTATAACATATCTGGCATATTTTATTTCTCTAACTTTTTTATTAGACATACTTAACCATTCATCTGTTATATCTTTATAAAATATATTATATCCATTCTCATCTTCGAAGATATAATATATATAATCATCCATTACTTCATACATCTCTATACCTCCGTAATAATAAAAATACCCTTTCTAAATACACAAGTCAATACTTTAATTATTAGTTTTAAATTTCCTTAAATTTCTAATCATCTATTATAACAATTATTAATTTTCTGTAAGAAAATCTTATATTCATCTCTTGACAACCAATTAGGATAATGTCATAATAATAAGTCATAAAAAGGAAGTGAAGCATCTGATGAAACACTATAAAACTGATAATTTATATGTTGGCTTACTGGGTAACGTAACAAGTATCAATAATGATAAACAAATGACAATAGAATCAATCGATAAATATATTATTTATACTAAATTGTATTACTATTATGGAGATATGGCTAAAGACATTTTCACTGGTAAGGTATATTATTTCTGGGATGGCAATATCAGTACTAGCAAAACGATTGAGAAAGCCATCGGTGGCTGTGCTGTATATACAACATCTCCAATTGAAATATATCTTGATTTTCCAAAAAAGAAAGTATCTAAAAGCGAATTACTGGTTATTCTTGATAAACTAAATAATCCCCATAAAGAAGAAAAAATGGAAATTGCAACTGAACCTATTACCGATAGTATTCTTAAAACCATCTTAGAAACTAGTGATTTAGTTAAAATAAGTAATATTAGCAATGAACTAAAAGAGACAACTATTAAAGAATTAGAAGTATTAGCAGAATCATATGTAAACGATATTAATAGTTTTAATAATAAAAATGAATTAAATCCATTCGATAGTGAATATCAAATCAGAATGACTTACATCAAAGCCCTTGTCGATATCGAACAAAAAATCAGTGATCCTAAAAAAATTAAATCTTATAGTTTAAAAAGACAATTACAAACATTTAAAAAGGAACTTAATCAAAATGATTAAATTCCTTTTTTTAAAATTTTATTTTATCTTCAATATAATTAACAACTTCATCTAGTTTTAATGTAATTTGTTCCATCGTATCTCTGTCTCTTATTGTAACAGTACCATTATTAATTGTTTCATCATCAATGGTGATACAGAAAGGTGTTCCAATCGCATCTTGTCTTCTGTATCTCTTACCAATAGAACCAGTTTCATCATAACTAGTCATAAAATGTTTATTAAGTGATTCATAAACTTCCATTGCTTTTTCATTATGATATTTTTTAACAAGTGGTAATACACTACATTTATATGGAGCTAAATATGGATGAAACTTCATCACTTCTCTAGTATCCCCGGCATCAAGTTCTTCTTTATGATATGCATTAAATAATACTGCTAATACTGTTCTATCTAATCCATAAGTTGATTCAACTATATATGGAATAAACTTCTCATTCGTATCTGGATCGATATATTCTTGTTTTACTCCTGAATATTCTTGATGTCTCGTTAAATCAAAATTAGTTCTATTGTGAGTTCCATTAATTTCTCCCCAACCGAATGGGAATAAATATTCAATATCACATGCCGCTTTGGCATAATGCGCTAACTTTTCATGATCATGATATCTTAATTTATCTTCTGGTATGCCTAAATCCATATAGAACTTTTTACCATACTCCTTAAAGTAATTATATAGTTCCATATCCATACCTTCTTTACAGAAAGTTTGATATTCCATTTGTTCAAATTCAATTGTTCTAAACGTAAAATTACCTGGAGTTATTTCATTTCTAAATGCTTTACCAATTTGACCAATACTAAAAGGTAATTTGGCTCTCATTGTTCTTTGAACATTTAAAAAGTTTACATACTCTCCTTGAGCATTTTCTGGCCTCAAATAAACCACATTTTTGCTATCATTTGTAACTCCACGATAGGTTTGAAACATTAAATTAAATTCTCTAATATCCGTAAAATTAGATTTACCACATTTTGGACACGGTACTTTATTTTCTTTAAGATAATTCATCATCTCTTCTTTACTCATACCATCACCAATAGAGCTATTGGTGTAATCATTAATTAAATTATCTACTCTATGTCTTGTCTTACATTCTTTGCAGTCTACTAGTGGATCAGAAAAACTAGCCACATGGCCTGATGCTTCCCAAACTCTTGGATGCATTAAAATATCCGCATCTACTTCATAAGCATTCTTTCTTTCTTGAATAAATCTTTTTCTCCAGGCATCCTTAATATTATTTTTTAGTCTAGAACCAAGTGGACCATAATCCCAAGTATTAGCAAGTCCTCCATATATTTCACTACCTTGAAATATAAAACCATATTGTTTTGAGTAAGCAACCATTTCTTGCATTGTTATTTCTTCTTTCATATTTATCATCTCCTAACTTCTTACTTTAACTAAACTCATATTTCTAAGTACTATGACATATTCATAAAATAACCTAGCTAAATCACTAATTCTCTTAACAACATCATAACCTACATCATCATACATCTTAATAATTTTCTTATTATCACGTCTAGCCAAATAACCTAAATATTTATATAACATATTAATCCATTCTTCTTCCTCATAAATACATATATTTCCACCTTCATCCTTTTTAAAATAATAAATCAAATTAAATATTTCAAAATTATCATTTAAATAATTTTCTAGAAAGCCATGTAATAAATAATTTAATCGTTCATCTTCAAGCATACTAACATCATCACAAAGTAATCCAATACTATATAAAAATATTGCTCTACACTTCATCATATTTTCGATATCTTCCATATATCCCCCTAAAATAAAAGAATTCTTAAAAAAACATAAAGACGATTATCATAACCGCGGTTCCACTTTATTTATTCCTAAGAATCCCTCAAAATACATTGCTGATAGGTTTCCAAGCCCGTCTTCGCATTCATAAAACTAAATAAATTATAACACTATTGATAAAAGAAATCAATTACTTTTAACCAATAAATATGTTGTTTGATATATTCTTTTATCAGAAGAATACTCTAATACAAATTTATTATTTTCTCTAGCAACAATTATTCCTATTGTTTTTTCTTGTTTAATACTTTTAATATTCTTATCAATATAATTCATATATATTTGTATTTGTCCAATATGTTCTTTCTTTAATTCAGTAACTTTTAATTCTACTACTACAAAAGCATTATATTTATAATTAAATAAGAGTAAATCAACATAGTTGTATCTATCACCAATTTTAATTTTATATTCATTTTTAATATATGAAAAGCCTTTTCCTAACTCACAAAGAAAATTATCAATATCTTCGAGGATTAATTGTTTTAACATTTTCTCACTAATATCTATAGTATCAAATTTATTCTTAATAATTATTGGATGTTTGATATTATCGCTAATAGAAAAATCTTCTTTTTTTAATAATTTTTCTATAGTTATTTGATCCAGTCTTTCATATTCATTAGACTTAATTTTTGTTGACAATTCTCGTTTACTTAAATTATATTCTCTCGCTAAATGCAAATAATAATAAATTTTTCTATCATCTTTAAGAGACAATAATATTTTATAATGGCTCCAACTCAATTGGGCCCCCAGTGGATGCCCTTTTTGATACAAATAAAACTTACGCATATATTTTAACGACCTAGTAGAATAACCTTTTCCTAATTCGATAGTTAGTTTCCTAGAATATTCCTTAATTAGTCCATCACCATATTTAGCTCTTGCTTCTCCACCTTGTGCTTCAATTAGTAATTTACCAACGTTATAGTACCTTTCAAGTTCATATTTATTTTTACTATAGTCTTTCACTCTTTTATAAATTTCATTTTCAATTAGTTCTTTCTTTATTTTATTATAATAATCCATATTTTTCTCCTTCATAAATAATATTTGAGAAAAATAGATCATTTTACTTTTTATTTATAAATTATTACCAAATTTTAATAGTATTTTACCAATTAATCACATATAGTTTATTCTTGATTATATACAATCAATTTATGTTGAGCTCTTGTTATGGCCACATAATATAAATACTTTTCATCTAATTTATATTTATTATCCTTATCCGTATAAATAATGACACTATCAAATTCTAATCCCTTAGCCATATATACCGGTACTACAACAAATTCACGATTAAATTTCTTACTATTGTTATCTAATTTAGATATTCCTAAATCTTTTAATAATCCATATATCTTATTACATTCATCTTGATTTTTTGTAATAATGGCCATACTTTTACCATTATTTTTACACTGTTCTATATCACTACGTAATTGTTTATCTAAAACTTCTTCCTTTTTCTCTATTACTGGAATACTTTCATTTCTTCTTATTGCACTAACATGACTAAGTCCTAAAACTCGATTACTATAATTAATTATCTCTTCCGTAGATCTATAAGTTTTAGTTAATTCTATATATTTAGAACTATCTAATACTTTAGTTAATTCTTCTAAACTATCATATTTGTAGTATGGATTAATTGTCTGATTAATATCTCCAAGTATCGTATAAGAAGCATTTTTAAATATCTTACTAATAAGTTTTATTTGCCCTAAAGAATAATCTTGAGCTTCATCAATAACTATTTCTTTAATATAAGTATTGTAGTTGTATCCATATAACTTACATTTTATATATACATATAAACAAGCATCATCATAATTAATTATATTTTTATTATTTTTAATATAACTAATATCTTTTCTATAATCACTAAACTCACTTTTAAAGAAATCAATATATATATCCAATAAATTAACTTTAATATTTAATCTATCATATAATTCTTTAAGTATCTTTTTAGATTTCCCTAAACTACCCTTAAAATTTTTTTCACTAATCTTATCAGCCATAAATTTAAGTCTTTCACTAACCCCAAATTTACTATATCTATCTTTAAACATATAATTAAGTTCATCTAACGTATAACTATAATCTCTTGTAAATAAATCATCTACAAATCTTAATTTATTACTAAGATTGTCTATATATTTATCAATATCATCATATACTTTATCACTCTGTTTATATTTAATAAATTCAAAATCATCTCTATTTGTATAACTTCTTTCTATAAACGAAGTAAATGTTTCTACTTTCTTGAATTCTTTAATTTCCATATCTAAAAAATCATTAATTGTTGTTTGCATCGTATTATTTTCACCAAGTTCTGGTAATACATTCGAAATATATTCAGAAAATATTCTATTTGGTGAAAATATAAGAACATTGTTTGAATTTAAATTATCTATCTTATACAATAGAAATGCTATTCGATGCAACGCAACACTTGTCTTACCAGAACCCGCTATTCCTTGAACAATTAGATTTTTATCATCCGTATTTCTTATAACTTTATTTTGTTCAGTCTGAATTGTATTAACTATATTCTTCATCTTATCACTTGATTCACTAGCTAGTACTTCTTGTAATAATTCATCATCTATATTAATATTATTATCAAATATATGTAATAATTTTCCATCTTTAATCGTATATTGTCTCTTTTTAGTAATTTCTCCATATATTCTTCCCATCGGAGCCAAATAATTAGCACTTCCTACTTCATAATCATAAAACAAATTACAAATAGGACTTCGCCAATCATGAACATAATAATTATTTTTATCATCGACAACATGGGTTATCCCAATATAAACATCATCTGTTCCTTCATTTGTTTTAAAGACAATTCTCCCAAAATAAGGATTATTTTGAATTTTAAATAACTTTTGAAAGTACTCTCCTTTCTTCATCATCATATTAATCTCTAAATCATTATCAGACATCATAGTCTTAAGTTCAGCTGCATCCATACCACCACGATTATCCCACATAAACTTTTTAAACTCTGTAACTTTTTCATCACGATCATAAAGTTCTTGTCCTAACGAACTAATCTTACCTCTAATAAGATTAATCGTATCATCAAGTCTCTTTTCTTCAAGTAAAGTCTCTTCCCTAGATAATTCCAAAATATACCTCCTAACAACGCAAAAAAACGCTTCTTTTCTCCGAAAAAAACGTTATCTATCAAACATAATCTTTGCAGTCCTTATAAATATATCATAATAACTAAATAAAAGTCAACAAATAAATTGACATATTTACACTTTTTTAAATAAAAATAATAATTAAAAAAAGAAAAAACCACCATTAATGATTCTTTCTATTTTCCATTTTTTTAATTAATTTTTCTTTACTTTTATTAAATCTCTTTTGCATTTTTTTTATACTAATTTTAGCATCTGGAAAGGATTCGATAAGTCTTTTCATTAATGGTGAAGAATTTTTTAAATATTCTTTAATCCTTTTATTAATTTCCTCAGTATCATCTTTAAACTTACTAATATCAATGTCTTTAATCTTTGTAATAACTGAAAAAGATATAATCGCATCAATAATAAAGATAGTCATCAAGACAATGCCAATAATAATTATTAAATTATTAGGTATTTTATTTAAAATATTAACAATAAATGGCTGAACTACATACATAACAAGCATCGCTCCAAGTCCAAATGGTATTGTTGTCTCTAAGCATATTCTACCATTTAAATTAAATTTCCTGTCACTATAATCCCACCATCTCGCATTAAACCATTTTTCCATAACATAACTAGTTAAATATTCCAAAACCATACATATTACCGTTGCTAAAACAAAAAGTGCAAGTGGACTATCCGTATAATTATTAAGTAAGAATATAATTAATAGAACACCTACCCCATATATCGGACAATATGGTCCAATATAAAATCCTCTATTAACAATTTTCTTATATTTATAATATATATCACATATATCAATTATCCAACCAATAAAAGAATAAATAATAAAGATAATAAACCAATAACTTATATTATACATAACTACTTCTCTTTCTGTATCTTATATGCTTTTAATACATTTTTACCAAGCATAGCCACCGTCATTTGTCCAACACCACCAGGAACTGGTGTAATATAAGAACATTTTGGTAATACATTTTCATAATCGACATCGCCACATAATCTATTTTCTAATCTATTAATTCCAACATCAATTACTACTGCGCCATCTTTTACCATATCAGCTGTTATCAATTTAGGTTTACCAACTGCTACAATTAATATATCAGCATTAAATGTATATTTAGGTAAATCATTAGTCTTTGAGTGACATATAGTTACCGTTGCCCCTTCATTAATTAACATAGTTGCCATAGGCTTACCCACTAAATTACTTCTTCCAACTACAACCACATTTTTACCAACAACATTTATTTTATATCTCTTTAATAGTTCCATTACCCCAAAGGGAGTACATGAATATAGTGCATCTTTTCCATGAAATAATTTACCTGTATTAATATCACTTAGGCCATCGACATCTTTTTCTGGAAGAACAGCATTTTGTACTTTATATGTATTAATTTGACTTGGAAGTGGCATTTGAACTAGAATACCATGAACAGATTTATCTTTATTTAATTTATCTATTTCATAAAGCAATTCTTCTTCTGTAATCGTATCATCTAATTTAATATGATGAAATTGATAACCAACATATCGTGCCATCTTAGCTTTTTGTTTTATATAAACATTACTTGCTTCATTATTGCCAACTTGAACAACGACTAAAGTTGGCTTTTCTTGCATATTATTTACTTCATTACGAAGCTCATCTAATATTTCATCTTTTATTTTTTTCCCATCCAATATTTCCATTTTACTTTCTACTTTCTCCTTCCAACTTGCGATATGCAACTTTACCTACCAAAGTTTTTGGTAATTCGCTTCTATATTCATATTCATAAGGCCAAGAATATCTAACTAAATTATCTTCGCAGTATTTTTTTATCTCTTTTTTTATATTTGCCGTAGCTTTAACATTATTTTTTAACACAATATATGCTTTTGCTACTTGTTTCTTATATGGATGTGGTATTCCTACGACGACACATGTATCGACATATTTATTTTGCTTAATAATATTTTCCATATAACTAGGATAAATATTATAACCAGATGATACGATCATTCTTTTAATTCTTTGCTTATAGTAAACAAAACCATCTTTATCCATACATCCAATATCACCCGTATGAAGCCATACTTTTCCATCACTATGAGTTACCTTTACCTTATCAGTTTCTTCTTTATTATTTAAGTATCCCATCATAACCGTCGGACCACTTACACATATTTCACCATCTTCCATGGCATTGGCTTCTTTAGTAGTTCCAATTTTAACTATTTTAAAAGACATATCAGGTAATGGTACCCCAACACTATTATCACGATATGCTCCCTTTGGATTTAAAACACATGCTCCCGTACATTCCGTAAGTCCATAACCACATCTAAGTTCTGTTTTAGCACCATGTTCTTTTAAATAATCATCAATTTCCCTCTTAAATTCGGGTAACATAATATCGCCACCACTAACCGCACATGTTAGATGTGATAAATCATTTTTACCCAGTCTTGTCTTAAGTAGTGCTTCATATAAAGTTGGTACTCCAATTAAGAAATTTGGGTTGTATTTCTTTAATAAACTACCAAATTTTCTTGGGCTAAAATCAGGTACTAAAACAATTTTAATTCCAATATATAATCCAGTATGAATCGATACACCTAATCCAAACCCATGAAAAATTGGTAAAATTGCTAAATTTGATCCTCCAGGTTTCGCTAAGTCACTAGTAATTGCCATTTGAAGTTGCATTGCTAAAGCATTAAAATTTAAATTTGATAAAACAATTCCTTTAGGTTCACCAGTTGTTCCTCCACTATATAAAATAACTGCTTCATCATTCTTATTTCGTTTAATACCTTTAAATTCCTTATCATCGATTCCTAAATTTAATAATTCTTTATAAAAAATGGCTTTTTCATCTTTAACAATCTTATTTTTTCTTCCATTAAAGAACCAATATAAAGCATATTTAAATTTACTCATATCATCTGATACTGAAGATACAATTATCTTTTCGACACTTGTTTTATCTATAATATCAGCTACTTTATCATAGACTAAATCAATTGTTAAAATATATTTACTATTAGATTCATTTAAATAAAACTCAATTTCATTCTTACTTGATAAAGGATGCACCATACTAGCGGTTGCTCCAATCATATTAATTGCATAAAAAGTAATAATAGCAACTGGTGTATTAGGCATACATATTGTTACCCTATCGCCTTCTTTTACCCCAAGTTCCGCAAGACAAATAGCTGTCTTTTTTATTTTACTAATAAACTCACTATAAGTAACTTTTTTACCATAATACTCATAAGCATAATATGATGGATATGTTTTAGCTGTCTTTTCAATTAATTCATATATTGTTAAATCAGGATAATTAATTTTATTATTCTTTCCATAATATTTATACCATGGAGCTCTATTAGTAACTTTATAATAAATTCTACTTAATCTTTGAAATAATCCCTTAAAAAAATTAATCATATCTATTTCCTATTTTCAGGGTATTTTACCTTTTCCCCAGCCGGCTTCATCATAAGTTCAGGTGTTTCAAACATATATTCAATTAATTTTAAAGCTTTACAGAAATAAAATCCATCAGCTATACGTTCATCAATCGTAGCCCCTAGTTCCATATAATATCTACCATTTTCTTCCTTTATTTCACCAAAAGTAATTAAAGAAGAAGCTGTTCCAAAATTAGTTAAATTGTGATATATTGCTCCAACTTTAAATGTTCCCAAATTAGATAAAATAGCACTTGAATAATAAATATTATCATTAATAACACTTTGTGGTAACCAACCATGTTTATCTAACCACTTTAAAAAGCCAATAACTGGTACTCTAATAAATTTAGGAAGTTTACCTAACATATCAGCCGCTCCATTAGCGTTTCCTTTACCATCCATCTTTTTCTGTCTAATAGCATCAACTTTTTCTTTAGTTTTTCTAGAAATATCTTCCAAAGTATCTTCTGGATCTATTTTAATTACTAAAATAGATTCAACTGCACTATCTTCAAATTCTACTTTCATTGTAAAAGATAAAGAAACATCATTATGCATATACATTGTTCTACCTGCAATAAATCTATTCATATAAGGTCTTGAATATAATGTTTTAGCCATTATTGTAACTAATCCATGATAATATGTTAATCCATCTATTTCTTTTTTCTTTTTATCCATAAATTTAACAAAATTAGTCATATCAATTTTATGATTCATATATACTGATGAATCGCATCTATTCGGTTTAAAATCAATTAAAATATTCTGATTACCATGAATACTTCTAACTTTCTTACCATCTTTTCTATCACCAAATGCCATAAATTAACCCCTCATTCCTATATAATAATTCTTTTTTCCTCTACGAATAATGATATATTTATCATCCAAGAAATCTTTATCACTAATTATATATTCCAAATTATTTACTTTTTCACCATTAACACTTATGGCATTTCCTAAAACAAATTCCCTTGCTTCTCTCTTACTACTTGCAGCACCAATATTAATTAATAGATCAAGAATATTTATATCATTATTTACTATTTTTTTATCATAATCTTTAAATAATTCTTCTATTTCTTGCCTATTCAAATCAGTAAATTTACCTGTAAACAAAGCTTCACTCATCATCCTAGCTTTTTCATAAGATCCTTCGCCGTGTAAATCATTAATTATTTCTTTAGCTAAAGCCTTATGTGCTTCTCTAAGTTCTGGATGTTCATTATTTTTCTTTTCTAATTCTTCTATTTCTTCTTTAGATAAAAAAGTTAACATCTTTAAATAACTAATTATCATACTATCTTCTAAATTTATTAAATATTGATATAACTGATAACTACTTGTTTTATTCTTATCAAGCCATAAAGCATTTCCTTCAGTTTTACCAAATTTAACTCCATTAGAGTCAGTTACAAGTGGCATTACCATACCATATGCTTCTTTACCAAGTTTCTTTCTAATAAGTTCAATTCCTGAAGTAATATTTCCCCATTGATCAGATCCTGCTACTTGTAAAGTACAATTCTTATGCTCGTACAAATACATAAAGTCTAATGCTTGTAAAATCATATAAGAAAATTCTGCAAAAGTAATCCCACTCTCCATACGGCTTCTAACTTTATCTTTACCAAGCATATATCCAACATTGAAGTATTTACCATAATCACGTAAGAAATCGATAACATTAATATCTTTCGTCCAATCATAATTATTAACTACTTCAAAGCCAAATATTTCTTCCGCTTGTTTTTTTAATCCTTTAATATTCTTTTCTACTTCTTCTTTCGAAATCATTGGTCTTTCAGCCGTAGGTTTAGGGTCCCCAATTAATCCAGTAGCTCCACCTACCAAAAGAATTGGCTTATGTCCATATTTTGCTAATCTTTTACTAATTAAAAATGATGAATAATGCCCAATATGCATTGAATCAGCCGTTGGATCAGTTCCTATATAAAAAGTTAGGCTCTCATTATTTAGTTTATCTATTAATTTATCGTCACTAATGTCCTGAATTAAGCCTCTCCATTTTAAATCTTCATAACATGTCATATTATCTACCTTCCTTTACCTTCACGCATTATTTCTTTTTGGTATTCTATATTAATAAAATTTTCATTAAGAACTTCTGCTTTATAAATATTATATCCATCATTTATCATCTCTACAAACTTTGGAAATGATACAAACATCATTCCCCCTTCAGCTAAATCATAATGATATTTTTCACCACTTGTATGTTCACTAACATATCTTTTTATTTCCTCCAAAGAAGCATTTTCAACATTAACACTTTCATAACCTAGATCTTCATCAGTTGGAATTCTGAAACCTTTACTAGTTTTATTCCCCATATTAATAATTAATCTTGGTTTATCACTTTCATCTTTTTTAAGAGATAATTCTTTGTTTTCTTCCATTATTTTTCTTAAATTACTAGACATTTTTAATTTCATATAAATTTTCCTTTCTAAAGAGAAAAGGATAGTACCACAAAGGAGTCATATAATGACGGTACCATCCTTCCATTTCCTTAATTATATAACGGTCTTACCCGCTTAGCTAAGAATATGTAATTCATATTTATAATTATATAACTTTCCACCATCCAGTTACTCTCTATAATAATACTATAAATACTACTTCTTTATTCTTAATACTAATCATCAACAACAATATAATTATAACAAAATATTTATATTTAATCAATCTTTATTTTCAATATTATTAACCATTTCTCTAATCTTTCTAAATCGATGATTTAACCCTGATTTAGTAATTTTATTTCCCGTCTCTTTACTAATTATCTCACTAAGTTCTCCTAAACTAGCTTCCGGATACTTTAAACGATAATCCATAACCACTTTAATTTTTTCATCAAGCAAATCTTCTATATCATATTCTCTTAATTTATTAATATCTCTTATCTGACTACTTGCCGTTAAAAATATCTTATCCATATTCGCTTGTTCACAATTATTAAGTCTATTAGTCATATTCTTATGATCTCTATATATTCTTATATCTTCGAAATACATTACTCCCATATATGCTTTTATTATTCTTAAAAAATCACTTATTTTTTCAGCCTCTTTAATATATATCATATATTTCTTATCTCTTTTAATAATCTTACTATTAAGATTATTTTGATTAAGTAAATCTGAAACAAACAAAGCATAATCATAATCATCTACTAAAAATTCTAAATGATATTTACTTGTTTTCGGATCATTAACCGATCCCGTTACCAAGAATAATCCTCTTAAATATGCCCTTACTAAATCTTCATCTGAATAGATATAATCTCTAGGTATATCTAAAAATAGTCCATCTTTAACAACTGATAAATCATCTAGTATTTCTCTTAATTTATTCTTAATAATCAATATATAACTATATCCATTATTAAAATATTTTTTTCTAACTGTAATAATAGGTGTTACATCATAAACATTTTTAAATAATTTAAATATTCTTCTAGCTACACTATTATTCTCGATATATATTGTAACATTATCCTGAATTACTGCACTATTTCTAACAATTGCTGATAATTCAGATATTAGTTCTTCTCTTGAAGAATCTAATCTTGTTACTTCACTTTTTATATCAGTTGAAAAACTCACATCAATCACTCCTTAGTCAAATAAGTAAATACTTCTAAGGCTGTTTTAACATTATCATGTCTTGCTTGATTATTCTTAATACTTAATAAATCAGCTGAAATTAATTCCACACCCATTTTCTTAAGTTCTTCTTTATCTAACATAATTTGACTTGCTTTTTCATTTTTATATAATTCAAGTATTTCATCCGGAACTTTTTTCTTATTAGCTAAAACAATATCAATAAAATTCTTACCAACATACTTATTAATCTGTTTAACACAATCTGATACACTATAACCATCCGTTTCCCCATGTTCACTCATAATATTACAAATATACATCTTTTTAGCAGATGAATTCATTAAAGCTTTTTTCATTTCCCTAGGTAATAAATTAGGAATAATACTGGTATATAAACTACCTATTCCTACGATTATTAAATCAGCATCATGAACAGCTTCCAAAACTTCTGGTGTTACTCTAACTCTATTTTTATATTCGATCTTTTTTATATGTTTACCAGCTTTAGTAATCTTACTTTCACCCTCAATTGTCTTACCATCAGTTGTATGAGCTACCAAAATAGCTTTATCTTCAGTAATTGGTAATACTTTACCTTTAATATTGAATATCTTTGATAAAGACTCTAATGATTTAGTTAAACTACCTGTAATATTATACATCGCCGTAAGAAGTAAATTACCCATCGCATGCTTATCTAAATCACTATATGTATTAAATCTATATTGCAGTAAATCTTCAACCAATGGTTCTGTTTCTGATAAAGATACGAGTACATTACGAAGGTCACCAACAGCTGGAATATCAAATTCTCGTCTAAGTCTACCCGAAGAAGCTCCATCATCGGCTACCGTCACAATAGCTGTAATATTCATTGGAAATAACTTTAAACCTCTAAGTAGTGTTGATAACCCAGTCCCTCCACCAATAACTACAACATTCTTCATAATCCACTTCCTTCATAATAATTATATTTTCTATATTTTAACATATATTTAAAAATAAATAAATATAATAAAAACATATAGT